>OGXL01000002.1_pt1 | contig 170235 bp, 178 predicted proteins | sample 1576311 | NCBI WGS metagenome assembly OGXL01 (sample SAMEA3541564, study PRJEB24748) | human gut metagenome | biome: human gut; feature: human-associated habitat; material: faeces | place: China | collected 2012 | reverse complement strand
TTATTCCCCATTTTGCTGCATCTAGGTATGCTGAGCCTTTTATATTTAGTGTGGTACTTAGTGCTGCAAATGCAACTGTTAATCCTAGTACTGCTACTATAACAGCACTTAGACTTAACATTTTTATTCTCCTTTGTTTTTCCATCTCTTACTCCTTTTACTTTTATTATCTACTTACATTATAATATTATTATTTATTTTTTCATACTTTTTTAGTAATTCTTTTACATTTGTTTTACAAATTAAAAAGTAGATAAATTATATCTACTTTAGAAGTATAAAATAAATTAAAGCTTAGAAAAGTTTCAAAATATCTTTTATGGTTATAAATATCATGAGTGCAAATAAAAGCATTAAACCTATGTTATTTACTATTGCATCAACTTTAGCATTAACTTTCTTACCAGTGATTTTTTCAAATAAAATTATTACTGCACGATATCCATCGAACGCAGGAAATGGTATTAAATTAATAAACCCAACGTTTATTGATAAATATGCTAAAAGATATAATAATCCAGATAATCCTGCCTTGCTTTGCGTACCAACGATAGAATAAATACCAACTGGTCCAGATAAGGCACTAACACCTATTTTTCCAGTAAATAAAGCCTTTATGGTTACAATCATTGAATTAAAGGTTGAACCAAATTTACTTGTCGCATATGTAAACGCATTTTTTAAACCATAATGTTTAGTAGTATCAAGACCCATACCATATGCATATGATACGTTTCCTTTTTTATCTTTCATCTTCTTTGGTTTTACATTAACAGTTTTTGTTTTTCCGTCTTTTTGTCTAACTAATAATTTTTGTGATTTAGTATTATCTCCCAAAACAAGTGTTAAAGTCACATCATCCCAAGTTTTAGTTCTCTTACCATTTATCTTTAATATTTCATCACCGGTTTTCATACCAGCTTTATAACTTGCAGAATTTTTTTCAACTTCACCAATAATTGGTTTATTAGTTAATGATCCATAGCATAAAGCCATTATGAACAAAACCGCAAATCCTAAAATAAAGTTATTTGTAACACCCGCTAAAACGATTATAAGTTTCTTATACCATGGCTTGTTATACATCTTTTTATCCTTAGGTACGGTTTTGTCATCATCAACTTCTTCACCTGCCATTGCAACATAGCCACCAACTGGTATTAAACGAAGACAATAAAGTGTTTCATCATTTTTTCTTTTAAAAGAGAAAAGTTTAGGACCAAATCCTAAAGAAAACTCATAACAATAAACTCCTGATTTTTTAGCCCAGATAAAGTGTCCTAATTCATGAATAAAGACAATTATTCCAAGCATTAATATAAAATATATTAAAGTAAGCATTAAAACCTCCTATTTTATTAAATTATTCCTGATAGTAAAATATACCCAATAATTACGAAAATAATACTATCTAGTCTGTCTAATACTCCTCCATGACCAGGCATTATGTTTGAAAAATCTTTTATATCATGATTTCTTTTAACAGCACTAAAGAATAAATCTCCTAGTTGTCCTAAGCATGATAATAATAAAGTTATAATAATTAAACCTAGTACATTAACACTACTTGATATAGCTATATAATAGAATGTTGCAGCACATAAAGTACCAAATACACCACCTATTATCGCACCTTCCCATGTTTTATTTGGCGATATTTTAGGTGCAAACTTATGTTTTCCAATTAAACTACCACCTAAGTGAGCATAAGTATCAGTAAGCATAGTTATTAAAAATAAATATATAAATAACATTAAACTTTCGCTTCTTATTTCTAAAAACTTATGAAATACCGTACCTACTAAAAAAGTCATACCAATTAATTTAAAAGCTTCATCAGCATTATACTTTTTATTATCATTACAATATATAACTAAAAGCATAGGTATTAATATTGTAAGTAAATAATATATTTCTCTTTTACTATCCATAAAAATAAGTAATATTGTAAGTGCATAAATAATAATATCTACGTACATTGGTCTTTTGTTTTTATGTGGTAATGAAAGAAACTCCTTCATACCTAAAACACCTAAAACGCAAGCTGCTACTTTAAGCCACATACCACCTAATATAACAAGTGGAACAAAGATTATAAGGGCAACTACAGCACTTATTACTCTTTTTTTCATATCATCACATCCTAACAATTATTATTATAATACATTTGACATTTTTTAACAATTAAAATGATGAATAAATTAAATGTGTTTACAAAAAAAGACTCTTATTAAAGAATCTTCTTAGTATGAATCAATATTTATATTAACTCTTTTATTTTCATTTATAAATGAGCTTGCTTGAACTATAGTTCTTAATGCTTTAGCCATTTTTCCTTGTTTACCTATTACTCTTCCCATTTCATTTTCAGGAACCATAACTTGAATAGTTATTTCATCATCGTTTTCACTAGGAAATTCTTTAACGGTGATAGAATCACCATCCTCTACAAGTTCTTTTACAATTGTTTCTGTTAACTTAACTAATTCCATAATTACTTACCTTGTTTTTCTTTAGCAAACTTAGCCATTGTTCCGTTTTTAGATAAAATGTTTCTAACAGTATCAGTAGGTGTTGCACCGCTCTTTAACCATTTCATAGCTACTTCTTCATCAATCTTAACTTCAGCTGGATCAGTTAATGGATTATATGTTCCAACAACTTCAATAAATCTTCCATCTCTTTTAGCTCTTGAATCAGCTGCTACTATTCTATAAAAAGGTTGTTTTTTAGCTCCCATTCTTTTTAATCTTAATTTAACTGCCATAGTGTATAATCCTCCTTCATTTACATATTAATTTTATCACTCTATTTTATATCTGTCAACTATTTTTGTTAACACTTTAATTTTATTCATATAAAAAGGATTCTAAATAAAATCCTCTTTAACTTCTTCATCTATTTTCTTGTCTACTTCTTCTATATCATCGTCTATTGTATCCCATGGATCTTCGTCATCTTCAATTGCAATTTTAACTTTTGCATCATTTACAACTTCTATTCCAAGTTCTTTTTCTATGTCAAAGTCTATTACATCGTCTTTTATTTTTACGTTACTACAACTTGGTTGTTTAAGCGCTCTAACTATTATGTCACTTCCTTCTATTGATGTTCCTGTTTTTGTTTTAACGTTAACTGTTTCAGTATAAGAAATATTTTTAGTTGCTACACCAGTTTTTTTGTCTTCGTCATAAGAATACCAAATGTTAATATCGAAGTTTCCGTCTATAACAACTTTATCACCAACTACCGTTCCCTTAAATTTATGATTTATAACCCAGCAACCTAAAATCGTGTTAGCATTGTGTTCTGCTAAAAGGTTATAATTGTTTTTAAAATATTTCTTACCCTTTCCTATTACTGCTTTAGTAACTATTTCTTTAAACATTAGAATCCCCTCCTCGTTTTAATCTATGCGAATGCACAAAAAAAAGTGCTAAAATTTAACACTTTATTTATTTTTCTTTAGATTCTAATTTTTCTAATACCGTTTTAGTTACATCTACTGCTTTTTCTCTTAATTCTTCCGCAGCTTTTTCTACTACTGGAGTTGCCTTATCTTTAGTGTATGTTACTAAATCCTCAGCGTGTTTTTTTAAATCCTTAGCTTTCTTTTTAGCTATCTTTAATACCTTTTCTTTATCTAGGTCTTTAATCTCTTCAACAATACTTGAAGTTTTTTCTGCTATTTCATCTCTTACTTCAATTACATCTATTTCCTTTGCCTTAGCAAGTAAATCACTTGCCTTTTCTTTAATAATACGTCTTGTCTCCTTACCAGACTTTGGTGCGAATAAAAGTCCTAAAGCAGCACCAACAGCAGCGCCTAAAACAAATTTTCCTGCATTACTCTTCTTTGCCATCTTCTTCTTTCTCCTCCATTTCTTTTTCTACTATCTTTTTCTTTCTTCTTTTAAAAATACCCTTTATAAATAATACTATCGAATCAGATATAACCTCAGTTAATGCAGATAACTTATCAGTTACAACATCTACTATGTTAAAAACTCCATTTAATGATTTTACCTTATCATCTACATCATCAACTATATCAGATACTCTGTTCATAGTTTTAATTACTTTAACACAAATAATGATAAGTAAAACTATAAGGATACATAATAATATATAAATTAATATAGGTAAATATGCACTTAAAAATGATTGCATTAATCTTCATCCTCCTTATTTTGATACATTGTATCAATTAAATTGAATAAATCTTGTTCTTTTGTATCGTCATCATCATCTTCATCCTGTGATGTTATATTTTTTTCTTCATGCTTTTTATCATTCTTCTTATGTTTTGGCTTATCCTTTTCCTTGTCAACATCTATTTCTTTAAAATTAACGTTTGGTAAAATCATATCATCGTCATCGTCGTCATCATCAAACGATGCTACTACAGGTTTTTCTTCCTTTACCTTAGTATTTTTCTTTTCTCTTGATAATTCATTTTCTTTTTCCATATCTTTTTCTGCTTCTTCAATGGTTTTCTTGCTTAATCTTTTCATTGTGTTTTCTATTTCTTCATCAAGAGCGCCATAGGCTTTTTTTCTTACCTCGTCAAATGATACTTCATCGTTATAGCTAGGTGCTTTATCCGTTTTACTCTCATCTTCCTTAACGTGGTTTCCTTCTTCATCTAAAAGACCATATATTGGAGAGATAATAGGACTTGGTTTGAATTTTTTTGTTTCTTCTTTTCTTTTACTTCCTTGGTATAACACTCTTTTAGGCTCTTCTTTTTTAACCGGAATTATTGGTTCTGGCTTCTTACTTGCTACCATAAAATCCTCATCATCAAATTCTTGAAAGTTAAACTTAACATCAGCTCTTTCAATTCTAGAGTGAACCTCTGGCATCTTAGGTGTCTCTTCTTCAGATACATCCTCAAAATAAAAGTCCTCTACCTTTTCTATCTTTTTTGGTTTTACATTTGTTTTTAAATCATCTATAAAGTCTTCTTTTTCTTCTTCCTTTTTTACTATTTTCTTAGAAGGCTTTCTAACTTCTTTTTCCTCGTCTTCTTCATCGAATAAGAAACTTTTCATCTTACTTAATTTATTCATAAGTCCCATACTCAAAATCACACCTTTCTTTATTGCTACTCACTAGCACTACCCATCGTAGTTACGTCTTCCTTTTTAGTCTTTTCTTCATCTTGTTTTTTAGTAGTAGTAGTTGTTGTTTTGTCTTTTACCTTTATTTCTTCTTCCGGCGTAACACTACTTTCATCACCATCATACTTATCGTATTCTTTTACGTATTCTAAGAAGTTACCTTCCTTTTCTTTGTTATCAAATAACTTGTATGCTTCTTCTTTAGAACCAAACGTACCTTGTTCGTGCATTTTTTTAAGAAGCGTGTCATTAAATTTAACACTAGATAAAATATAACTCATATCTTCTACTGATTTTTTAAGATTATCTTTATCAACATACGCTTCTATTTTAGCATAATTATAAACCATTTGAACATAGAATTTATTATTTTTCTTAACTATATCAACGTATCCGTCTTTTTTTCCGTTTTTTAATGTTTTAAAGTAATAATCATTTTTAGTGTTTTTGTAACTTAACTTCGTCTTGTAATAATAACTTACAACATCAACATATAAATAGTAAGTAGTAGAATCTCTTTTTAAAATATCATTATAAGTATTAGCATCAACTCTTACTACACCACGAGGAGCATAATACTTATATCCTTTTCCCACTTTATTACTTAATTTTATATTTAAAGATAAAACTTCATCAATTACTTCATCATAAGTTTTAGTATCCATTCTAGTTATCGTACAACCAGATAAAAGTACTAATGAAATAAGTAATAGAAAAACTTTCTTCATTTTTTTCACCTACTTTAAACTAATTATAACAAATATTTCAAAAAATTAAAACCATTTTGTAAAATATACTACTTATAATAAATATCTACATCAGTTAATTTATCTATTCCATCTATCTTTCCTCTATCCGTTAATTGCCACATTACGTATTTACCAGTATAGTTTGTGTAAGAAGTGTAATGCGCAAGCCAAATTGGATGTTTTTCATAAGTCCATATACTTTCTAGATAGTTTTTACTTGCGTAAAGCATTACCTTATATCCTCTTTTTTTAACTTCATCTAAAAACGCATTTGATACATCATTAAGTCCAAAAAGACTAAGTGACATATCATTAAAAGCACTATAGCACTCCCAATCAAATGCAACCGGCATGGTAATTTTATACTTCTTAATTTTATTAATAACCCATTTTGCTTGTTTTTTAGCCTCGATAGTACTATTTGCATACGAATAAAAATATACTCCTACCTTTAGATTATTTTTAATAGCATTTTTAATGTTTTTATAAAAGTATGGGTCTACCTTATATTTTCCATTTACTCCTTCTTGATAACCTAACCTAATAATTACAAATGAAGCATTAGATTCTTTTACCTTTTTAAAATCAATTATCTCTTGATGCCTTGATACATCTATTCCAATTTCATTATTTTTTGTTTTATACTTTTTTACTATATCATTAAAACTTATACCATATTCTAAAGAATTTGTTTTACTTGATGTTTTAACGGGTTCATATACCTTTAAGGTAAAATCTTTTTTAGATTCATTTCCACTTTTATCAGCTGCAACATAAGTTAGTTTATAACTTCCTATTGTATTTAAATCATAAGTTCCAACTATCTTTCTAGATAAGTTCTTATCATAGTTATCTGCCGCCATAATAGAGCTTTTAATCGTATCAGAAGAACCCTTTTTTACATAATAAATAGAAGAAAGCCAAATAATAGGTTTAACATCATCTATTACTTTAATAGTAAATGTACCACGTCTTTTTTTACCGTGCTTATTTAAATAAATAAAACTTATCTTTTTATTTCCTAAACTATTAGTATCTATCTTATTATCATTTATTATTTTTCCATCTATATTTTTTATAAAGTCACTTATTTTTTTATTGCTATAAACAGTTACTTTTAAATCTTTTTTTAAGGCAAAAGATTTATTATCATCCCATACCCTATTATCCAAATAGATAATTAAAAATATAAGAAGAACAAATACTAAAATTATTAATAATCTTGTTTTATTTTTCCTAATCATCTTTATGTGCCTTTAATCTGCATATTTTAATTCCTAATGAATTGAACTTCTTTTCATACTCAGTTTCAACGTTATTATAGTCACCTTCATTTTTCAAATCAAGTGTTACATCATCTATTGTATAACCATAAGTACTTAGTGAAGTTATTGAATATGCAAATAAACCTATGTTATCTGTTTTTTGAATAATTCTTTTCTTACCCTTAAAGATTTTGTCATATTTCTTTAAGAATGTATCAGAAGTTAATCTTCTTTTAGCATGTCTTTTCTTTGGCCAAGGATCAGAAAAGTTTAAATATATAGTATTTATTTCCTTGTCAAATATACTTTCTATTTCGTTTGCGTCTACTCTTATTAACTTAAGGTTAGATATGTCTTTCATATCTAGTTTTTGAACCGCACGCACTATTACGCTATCAAACATTTCAATACCAATAAAATTAACATTTGGATACTTTTCCGCCATGTTAATTATAAAGTCGCCTTTACCCATACCTATTTCAACATCTATTGGATTGTTATTTTTAAACACACCATTCCATTTGCCCTTATTATCTTCTGGATTTAAAACCACATAAGAAGATTTACTTATTATTTCACTTGCGTTTTTTACATTTTTTAATCTCAAAATAATCACCTAAACATAATTATACACCAAAATAGTTAATAAGCATATAATTAAATGAAAGTAAAATTAAGGAGGTAAAGTATGAAAAATGATAGAAATATGGGTATGATGCCATTTCCTAACATGATGGGTGGTATGCCTACTAACATGTTAATGTTTCCAAACTACATGAATGATAACTATAATAATTTAGATACAAGAATATCTTCATTAGAAAAAAAGGTTAAGGTTTTAGAAAACAGAATATCAAGACTTGAGGTTCCATACCAAAATAATTTAAATACAAATATAAATTCAAACTCACAAACTCCATATCAATCAACCCAAAATACCGGATATAACGGAGATATGTATATGATGTAAAAAAGAATCTACATAGTAGGTCCTTTTTTAGATTTATTTAATATGTCTTCCATTTCATCATTTGATATTATATTCCAATCTATTAAGTCATTATAATATCCTGCGTTTAATCTTTCAGTTAAATATGATTTTTGTTTATCGTTTAAATTAGCTTTTTTTATTTTTTCAAGTAACACACTATAAGTCTTATCTTCATCCTTTTCTTTCGAGTACGATTTTTCAGCTAATTTTAAAGCATAGTTATTTATTACTTGAGATATATTTCCTTTTAAGCCAGATTTTCTAATTATTTCTTTTAAAACCTCATCTTTACCTCGAGATAAAACATATCTTCTAGCACTATTACTTTTATATTGCATACTTGTAAATACATTAACGTTGTTCTTTTCTAAGTATTCATTTAGAATTTTTAAAACAGCAGAAATAAAGTCTTCCTTGCTACTAATTATTAGTCCAAAATCATCAACATTTCTTTTTATCGTATCTAAAATAGCATCGTCTATATCATATTTATTTATATAACTTATCGCCATAGAACGCGCTACTGCATCAATAAATAAATCGTCATTCAAATATTTTTTCCATACGTAAACGTTGTTATCTAAGTACCTTATCATTTCATCTTTATTACCAGTTTGACGTGCTATCACATCAATTATTTGTTCTGGTCCTAACAAATTATTATTATATTTTGGAAAATACCTTTTAATCGTGGTAATAAGCGAATCTTTGAAAACTTCAACTACCGACTTTGTATCAGTTATGTTATTTTTAGATAACTCGTCACATACTTTATTATATATTTCATCAAACATACATTATCACTCCTATATACATAATTAGTATATCATAACGATTTAGTAAAATAATAAAGTATTATAAAAACATGTAAACAAAAAGTAAAGCTTTTTAATGCTTTACCTTCCTTAGTTTCTTAAATATTTTATCTCCAAATATCTCTTTAAATATACCATTTTTTATAGTAAGTGTAAAATAAATTAAAGCTCCTACCAAACCATATATTATAATTAATACTATAGAATTTAATCTACCCGTAGCATTAAGCGGAATAAATATCTTCATTACGTTAAGTGTAATTATCATTAAAATAAGTGGATATACAAATTTAAACATCTTTTTAAAGTATTCTTTAAAATCTAAGTTAACCGTTTTATTAATTACTACTAAGTTTGTTATGACTGATGTTGTAAGACCTAATAATGTTGCAAAAGTAGCTCCCCAAAATGGTCTTAATCCTATTTTATTAAATAAATAAATCATTGGAACTTGCAAGATAAGCTTTACTAATATTCCTGCAATTATACTTAAAAATACGTTTTTAAACTTATTTAGTGACTGTGCAATTGATATTGAAGTTGTAAACATGCATCTAAAAAGTGCAACAAAAATAGTAAAGCAAAATACTTTAGGGCCCCACTTGCTTGCACCATAAAAGGCATTAAATACCGGTCCTGCTAAAATACTAAGCCCAAAAGCCATTGGCATAGTAACATATAAAAGCATTAAAAATGACTGTTCTACTTTTTTCTTAACGTCTTTTTTATCTCCCTTAACAAAGCTTGCCGTTATATTTGGAACAAGACTTGTCATAAGTCCAGTTGATATTGCGAGAACAACGCTATTTAACTTATTTCCAGTCGTATTAATAACCCCTATTATACTTTCAGCATCCTTGGTTTTAAAACCTATTTTTGTAAGTGTATTAATAATCGTTGTCATATCTATATAGTCATATACTGAAAGTGCAAGACCAAATGATATAAAAGGAACTGAGTAAATTAAAAGCTTCTTTATAATAGCTTTATTTGTAATTTTTTTCTCTTCTTCTTTAGCCTCGGCCTGGAGTATTATTACTTTTTTATTTTTATGTATTTTTATAAGCAGATAAATAAGTGCTACCAAAGCTCCTATAGTTGCACCAAAAACTGCTACTCCAACAGCATTTACAACACCTACTTTAAATACCCTCATGCATAAGTAACTACCAATTAAAATAACACTAATTCTAACAATTTGCTCAAGCACCTGACTTATAGAAGGAGGTGTAATAAACTTATGTCCTTGAAGGTAACCTTTCGTAACACTTAGGTATGGAACAATGAGTATTGCAGTTGATATAATTCTAATTACAAACGTAATACTTTCCTTAGAATTACCACCAGTATTATCACCCATTATTTGATTAGCGATTAATGGCGCGCCTAAAAACATGATTATAAATAAAATTATTCCAAGAACAATTAGTAGTCTTTTACCAAGCTTATACGCCCTTTCTTTTGTATTGTAATATTCAAGCGTGTTATACTCACTAATTAACTTACTCATTGCAGGCGGAATACCTACCGTTGATAAAGATAAAAATAAGTTATATATAGTATAGGCATAACCATATAAAGCAATGGATGATTCTCCTATTATTGCATAAAATGGTATTACGTATATAATTCCTAAAAACTTCGTTATAACTATTCCTATTGTTGCTATTAAAGCCCCATTAATAAAACTATTTTTTTTCAAAATACATCATCCTTTATCTATGTATATTATCATTGCTGAAAAGCAATAAAGCTGCTCTTCTCCGCATACTCCTATTGAAACTTGATACTTTATATCAACTATTTCTTTACCTGAAATAAATGAGTTTACAGCCTCTTCTAAATCCTTTTCATGATCACAATCAAAAACCCTAACCTTCATAATTATCACCCAAAACAATTATAGTAAATAAACTTGTCTTAAATTGTCATCTTTTATAATTATAACACACAAAAGATATATTTAAATGTTAACTTTAACTTTTCCTTTTAACAAGTTTATCATTCTCTTATAATCATAATCTTCCATTTTATTATAAAATTCATGTACGAAGTCTTCTTCTATTTTACTTGGAATGGTAAAATCACTTGCATTTCTAATACCACTTACGTCATATATATTTCCATTAATTAAAGAAGCGCAATGATCTTTACCTTTTTCTAAAACTAAAACAGATTCAGGATAAAACTCTTTTAAAATATAATAATAATCAAGACAGTATCCATCTAAAAATAGATTTATTATATCTTCTTTAAAATAATCATATAAAACTTTATTAATGTTAATAATATCTTCTAAAACAAACAAAAAACCACCATAGTATTTTATGGTAGTTTAAGCATTTTGTGATTTTTATAATGCTTTTAATAAATTTATTTAACCGCAATTAACTTAGCATGTAATACCATTCTTTTAGTATTATCATAACATGATGATAGCGTAAGTATCTTATCTTTACTACTCAAATTAACACCATAATCATATACACTTCTTTTCTTTAAAAAAGTAGCTAGAAAGCTAGCTACTTAAAATTATCTTTGTTTTACTTTTTTAAATGTTATAACCGCTATAGCACCAGATATCATTAACATTATAGCCGTTATATTAGTAACATCAGAAGTACTCGGATTTTTAATTTCTTTCTTCGTATTATTAATATCCTTTGCATCATTATTTTTTATATCACTACCATTTGATTTATTATCACTTTTAGTTGTTGTTTTAACATCACTTTTTTTAGCTAAAACACCGTAATAATATTCATCGTCACCATATACTTTATATTTTGCTAATTTAAGTTCATAACCATTCATAGAAGATCCTAATACCTTGTTATACATACCTATTTTATTTTGAGCTTCTTCTTTTGTGTATCCAGTAGTTGTACCAACAAGCCCAAAAGACATTCCCTCTTTTATGCTGCTATTTAATACGTTTACTTTAACTCCTGATACATTATCAACATCAAATTTCATAGCATTATTAACTGGTGTATCACTTCCAGCCCAGTCTCCAATAGATACATTATAATACAAATCAATATTACCATTTCCGGTAATTTTTTTTGCATCAAGATTACCTGTTTTAATTTTACCATTGTTAATTACATTTCTAGCATTAAAATACCTACTAGTTAATGTTACACCCTCTGGAAGATTAATATCCATATATTCTGTATTTATTTTATCTAAATTAAAATTATCATATTTCTTAGCATTTTTAATTAAATTTGCTATATCATCAAATTCTCTAAAATATTTTATTTTTGTTATATCACTAGCAGTTCCTGATAACTCATCTAACTTCTTTTCTTCACTAAAATATATTTCAATATTTTTATTTGCACTTATAACATATCCATCTGCTATATCAGCTTTGTTTACATAAAGTGAATCTGAACTGGAAGTTAACTTTATTACATCATCTTTTTTCCCATCATCTTCTGATACTGTATATACGCTGCATCCTGGTTCATAACTACTATCGCAAACATAATGATTAGTCTTATTATAATAAATAGTACTTCCATTTTCATAAACTTGATATTCTGCTTTATCACTATTTCTTAATTGATCAATTATTCCTCCATCTGCTTTTACGTTTGATGTAAATGCAAAACTAGTTGCACAAATTAATCCCCCTAATAAAATTTTGTTAAATTTTCCCATACCTTTATTCTCCTTTTTTCCACAATTTATAATTAGCCGCTACTTCTTTTGCTATCTTACGTGTTTATAATATCAAGTTACCCTCCCCCGTCAAATAATATGCAAACCATTGTTAAAAAAAGTTAAAAGTGTGTAAACTTGTGTAAAAAATTAAAAAAGCAAGGAAAATTAATTAATCCTTGCTTAACTAAAGTTATCTAAAAAATCATCAATGGTCATAAACTTATCATCTATTTCCTTTAAAGATACTTCCTTTTTTTCTTTAGCTTCTTCTTTGGTAACCGATTTAGTTACCTCTTTTTTATTTGTTACATCATCCTTTGTAAGATGAGAAACTTCATATACGTTATCTAATTTTTTCTTTGTTATCGTAGAACCCGTAGAATATCTATCCATTATTGGTATTTCTGTTAACTTAATTTCTTTAGTATCATTATCGCTTACTAGCATAATCATCTTTTTAGAATCACTAACATATGCTTTAAGTATTTCTTGTGGATTACTCTTTACCTCTCTTAATAATAGTAATCCTCTTTTAGCACGTGTAGTCTTTTCAAACTCAGATAGTTTAATACGCTTTGCAAGTCCTTTATGAGTAATAACCGTTACGTATTCAAAAGTACCATCAAATATGCAAGCTGATGCTACATTATCATCTTTTAGGTTAATTGCTTTAACACCAGCTGTCTTAAGACCAATTGTTGGTATTTCAGATTTATCATACCAAAGTCCATAACCTTTTTTAGTTGCAATAAACACTTCGTTATATGGTTCCATTAATACGTCTACTACTTCATCATTGTCCTTTAACTTAATAAACATAATTGGTTTAGAATAACGTTGTACAACAAAGTCTTTTAAAAGGGACTTCTTAGTCATACCATTAGAAGTAAACGTAATTATTTCTCTGTCATCAAACTTACTTACCGCAAATGCTTTTATTACTTTTTCATCTTCTTTTATAGGAACTAAGTTACTTACGTGTTTACCTAAATCCTTCCATTTTAATTCTGGAAGGGTGTGAACTGGAACATATAAATAATTACCCTTATTAGTAAATAATAGTAAAGTATCTAGCGTATTTTGTTCAAATAACCCTATTACGTAGTCACCTTCTTTTAAAGCTGTTTCTTCACCGTTTAAAGCAGAATAAGATTTTTTAGATACACGTTTTACATATCCTTCACTTGTTACTACAACAATAACATCTTCTTTTGGAATCATATCAGTCATATCTATTTTTATTTCTGTTATCTCATCTTTAATTTCTGTTTTACGAGGATGGGCAAACTCTTTTTTTACTTTTCTAAGTTCATCTTTAACTACCTTTTTAAGTTCATCATCATTAGATAAAATAAGTTCATATTCTTTTATGGCATCCTCTAACGCTCTCATTTCATTTTCAACATCAGTTATATCAGTATTTGTTAGTCTATATAATTGTAACATTACGATAGCAGTTGCTTGTTTTTCGGTAAATGAAAACTCTTTAACCAAATTTACAATTGCATCTGCTTTATTTTTAGATGCCCTAATTACTCTTATAACATCATCTAAAATACTAATTGCTTTAAGAAGTCCTTCTAAGATGTGGTATCTATCTTTAGCATGATCTAAGTCAAACTTAGTTCTTCTTCTTACAACTTCTTTTCTATGATCTATAAAGTAATCTAATATTTGAAGTACTCCAAGCATTCTTGGACGTCTTTTTGCAATTGCAATCATGTTAAAACTGTAAGATATTTGCATATCAGTATTTTTTAAAAGATAGTTAACAATTAAATCAGTATTAGCGTCCTTTTTTAATTCTACTACAATTCTAAGTTCGCCTCTTGATGTTTCATCTCTTACATCTAATATGCCTTCTATTTTTTTATCAATTCTAATATCGTTCATCTTCTTAACTAAACTTGCCTTATTAACCTCATAAGGTATTTCTGTTATAACGATACTACTCTTACCTTTTTCTTTTACTAATTCATACTTACATCTAACGATTATCTTACCCTTACCTGTTTCGTATGCTTCTTTAATTTGTTTTGCACCTTCAATTACACCACCGGTTGGAAAATCAGGGCCTTTCATAACTTCTAAAATAGAATCTAATCTACAGTTTGGAGAGTCTATTCTTTTTATGCAAGCATCTATTACTTCACCTAGGTTATGTGGTGGAATATTAGTTGCGTAACCTGCTGAAATACCCGTTGATCCGTTTACTAAAAGGTTTGGAAATCCTGCTGGAAGTACAACTGGTTCCATTAAAGTATCATCATAGTTTGGAGCCATCTCAACAGTATCTTTATTTATGTCATTTAAAAGTACGTTACTTATTTTTGATAATCTAGCCTCTGTATAACGCATAGCGGCTGCTCCATCACCATCCATAGAGCCATTATTACCATGCATATCAATATAAGGGACCATCATCTTCCAATCTTGACTCATTCTTACCATTGCATCATATATAGATGAATCTCCATGTGGATGGTAATTACCCATTATCTCTCCTACTGCCTTAGCACTTTTACGATACTTTTTATCATAGGTGTTACCTGATTTATACATGCCGTATAATATTCTTCTTTGAACTGGTTTTAACCCATCTCTTACATCAGGTAAGGCACGGTCTAATATAATTGTTTTACAATATCTACCAAAACGTTCCCCCATTATTTCTTCAAGGGAATATTCTTCAATTCTTTTTAATAATTCGCTCATATCTTTACCCCACCTTTAACCTCTATTTGATGCCTTAATTTCATAGTTATCTTCCAAAGTAAAGTCTACGTTTTCCTCAATCCATTCTTTTCTAGGTTCTACTTTATCGCCCATAAGAATTGATACTCTTTTTTCCGCAAGTGCAACATCAGTTATCTTAACCTGAATCAAACTTCTCTTTAAAGGATCCATGGTAGTTTCCCAAAGCTGATTAGCATCCATCTCACCTAGACCTTTATATCTTTGTAAATCTTCTGTTTTACGGTTTTTAGTAAGTTCTTTTAATTCTTCATCTGAGTATGCGTAAACTTCTTCTTTTTTACCAAATGATATTTTATAAAGTGGTGGATTTGCAATATAAACCTTACCAGCTTCAATTAAAGGTCTCATATAACGATAGAAGAACGTTACAAGTAAAACCTGTATATGACAACCATCATCATCAGCATCGGTCATTATTATTATCTTGTCATAATTACAATCTTCTATATGAAAATCAGATCCAACACCTGCTCCTATGGTATAAATTAAAGTGTTTATCTCAGCGTTTTTATAAGCCTCATCCATCGTACATCTTTCGGTATTTAAAACCTTACCACGAAGAGGAAGGATTGCTTGATAACTTCTTTCTCTTCCTGTTTTTGCACTACCACCTGCTGAATCACCTTCGACTATAAATAATTCGTTCTTTTTTGGATTCTTTTTAGTTGCAGGAGCTAATTTATCAGATAAATTCTTTTCTTTAGAATTCTTAGTTTTACCTTTTCTTGCTTCTTCTCTTGCTTTTCTTGCAGCTTCTCTTGCAGCTTTACCCTTTAACGCCTTGTTAATTATATCAGTTGCAACAGCTTTATTTTCTTCTAAGAAGTACTGCATCTTTTCATAGACTACTTGCTCTACTACCGTCTTAGCAAGTGGAGTTCCAAGTTTTCCTTTTGTTTGTCCTTCAAACTGTAATAAATCCTCAGGTATCTTAAGTGATAAAACAACGGTTAGTCCTTCTCTTACGTCAGTTCCTTCAAAGTTTTTGTCCTTAGCTTTTAAGTATCCATTATTTTTTGCATAATCATTAAATACTTTAGTAAGAGCACTTTTAAGCCCTACTTCGTGACTTCCACCATCACTTGTTTTAACGTTATTAACAAAAGATACAACATTTTCACTATATGAATCAGTATACTGAAGGGCACACTCTACTTCTATCTTATTTTTAACAGCATCAAAACCAACTACGTTATGAAGTACTTTTTTACCTTCATTTAAATAAGAAACAAACTCTTCTAATCCTCTTTCATAATGATAATGCGCTTCTTTTTCATCTTCTTCATCTATAACATCTATCATAAGTCCTTTTATTAAAAAGGCTGACTCTTGCATTCTTTCACATATTGTAGTAAACGAAAACGTTGTTGTACTAAATATAGTATCATCCGGCATAAATCTAACCGTTGTACCTGTTTTATTAGTAGTTCCTACCTTTTTTAAATCAGAGTCTAAATGTCCTCCATTTTTAAATGAAATTTCATACTTACCACCATCACGGCATATACTAACTTTCATCCATTTAGAAAGTGCATTAACAACTGATGCACCAACACCATGAAGACCTCCAGACACTTTATACCCACCTTCTTGAAATTTACCACCTGCGTGAAGTACTGTATATATAACTTCTGGAGTTGACTTGCCTGATGCATGCTTACCTACCGGAACACCACGTCCTTCATCCGACACTGAAACAGAGCCATCTTTATGAATTATAACAGTTAGGTGATTACCATATCCATTAATTGCTTCATCAATACCATTATCAACTATTTCCCATACTAGATGGTGTAAACCTCTCTTGTCAGTAGAACCTATATACATACCAGGTCTTTTTCTTACTGCCTCAAGACCTTCTAATATTTTAATTGATGATTCATCATATTTTGCCATAAAAAAATCATCTCCTTATCTTCTTTAACCTATAAAGCATTATAACATAAGAATTTAAAAAAGTGCAAAATTCTTTACACTTTTTGTCATTTCATAAACATTATTTACTAGTTTTTATTGGAACTACGGTTCTTATATATCCTGTCTTTTTAGTTCCCCAATAAAAATAAACTTCATAATCAGTATTCGGAGTTAATTTTCTAGTAACACCAACTTTACTATAACCATAATCATTGTTCCATCCACTTTTAATGTATCTAACCAAAGATCCGGTCTTTTCATTATACGTTTTAGTTAATCTTAAGCTTTGAGGTTTTGCATTTGCCCCGCATTTAATATTCCATTTAAAACTATCAGATGTTACGTTAGAAACAGTTATGTTACATTTTTCATCTTCCACTATAGGAATCGTTTTATCTACTGGTTGCTTAACGTTTGTTTTATCAATTGTTAAATCACCCGCAATATCTTCAACCCTAACCTTTGATGAATTTCTATACTTATAATACAATCTTAAATAACTTTTTTCATTTGTTTTAATTCCTGAGACCAAAACATTATCCGCTACATAACCATAATGATTATTAAATTCATTTAGCACTTTACTTTGAAGTCCAAATTCACTATTTCTTATTTGCAAGCTAATTGGTTTTGCGTTTGCCCCGCATCTAATTGATACCTTACCATTAGATCCATTTAGGGAGGTTAAGTAAATCTTACAATAAGATTCTTCCTTTGCATTATTTATTGCATCAGCGTGATTAATTTTTTTCTTTAATATCTTTTTAGATGAAGTTATGTATTGTTTTGTACCAGAAGAATTTTTATTAGATTTATATACAACTTTAAACTTAATTGAACGATTAGCAACAGAATAATTATATTTTAATATTCCTGCGCTAATTGATTTTAGAGGTTTAAAACCTTTTCCATCAATAGAATAATAAACTTTAGTTGCAACAAAACCACTACTACAACTTACTTTATATGTTGATTTTGCTTGACCTACGTTTGGTGTTATTTTACAGCCATTTAATTTTTCAGTTTTAGTTGTAACCGCTTTATTCTTATCTTGATTGCCGCTTGACTTAGAAGATAAACCGCTAGTCCTTCTTAAATTACCGCCTGTTAGTGTAAATACTCCTGAAATTACTAGTATAATAATTAGTAATAAAGCTACTATAATGCCTATCATTGCTTTCTTTTTAGTTTCGCTATCTGCAAGTCTAGGTCTTCCTACTGGGTTCTTTTCAACCTTTTTCACTTTTTACTCCTCCTTCTTAACTTAGATAGCGATACTGCTACTATCATTAACTTAATAGTAACAATTTAAAAAATATAAATCAATATAAAAATATCTGTTTGTCAAAGAAAGTGTCAAAAAAAGCAACGAACTTTTTATTGTACTTTGTTCATCGCTTTCATCATTTGATTTATTTGTTTTTGACTTGGTGTTCTTCCCATCTGTTGCATCATTATTTTTATCATTTTTTCATTTATTGGTGGATTTTTCTTTAAGTATTTTTTCATAAATGCACGGGCGCCAAAAAATCCTGCAACTAGACCTACTATAAGACCTATTATACACCATAATATATTAGACCACATATCAATCTTCCTTTCATAATAATATTTTACTAAAATTTATCAATTTATACAAGAGTTTTTGAAGATACTTTGTCAAGCCAGAAATAGTCTTTATTCTCAAAGTCACATACAAAAATATTTTCTTCCACCATTAAAACCTTAAAAAACTCCGTTATATTTTTATTCGTTTTAATTTTTATATATGTGTTATACACAGTAAGTTTAGTATTTTCTACCAAGTTATTTAAAACATGCTTGTTAAGAGTTTTTTTGTATGAATCATCAAATGCATACTTTCTATATATTTTACTATTAATATCAGTTTTATTAAACGGTGTAGCCATCTGACTAAATAACCTATATGAAATTATAAAATCATTTTTACTCGATTTTGATATTTCATCTAACATTTTATATAAATAATATGTCCTACTATAATATAACTTTGAAAAAGAATCATTGATTTTAAATAAATAATATACTCTCATAATAAAACACCTCTCTTAAAGGATAATATAATCCATTTAAGAAAAGTGTCGAATTATAATAACATTTTTAATTTATTTAATTATTTTGTTTTTTCTTTTTCCATAACATACCAACTAAAACTATTATCTCCGTCTGCTGTTTTTTTAAACTCGCCAATTAAATAGCCATTATCTAAAAGTAAAGAGATAGCTTCTTCATATGATATTATTCTAGCACCATGTTCTTCTACTAGTTTATCAGCCTTTTCTTTAGTTGTTCTGCCTACTATAACATCTCCTTCAAAAGGATTACCTTTGTTAGCACTTAAGTTTCTTTGAGCTCCAGAAACAGCGTAGGAAGCATAGCCATATTCATAAAACATATCATCTAGATTTTTATTAGTAATTCCTTCTTCGACTGTATATTCAACGCAAACATTACTTTTCAAATTTTCTTGTCTTTCGTTTTTAATATAATTAGCTGTTATGATAGCACCAGTAAGTCCAATTGCAATGATAGTACCACCAATAATAGAATTTTTAATTAATTTTATTTTCTTTTCTCTTTTTGTTAGAGGAAACTTAACTCCATGCCTTTTTAAATAATTATCATATAGTTTTCTTGTTTGTGAGTCTTTTCCAATATATTCACGTGCTAATTGCACAAATCCTTGTTCTTTAACATCTCTTCTTGAAATTGCATCTTTTTCTCTTTTGTCTAATTCAATCATGACTCTTCTATCAGATGCTAAGTATGATATACCAAGTTCTTTATAAAAATCATATAACTTTGGTTCTCTTCTTTCGTAATCTTTCATGATAAAACCTCCTTTATCATAACTATATTTATAATACCAAAAATAAGTAAAAAACGCAAATTAAAAGAAGTGAGATTAACTACACTTCTTGAATAACCGTAATAATCATAGGTTTACATTCTGTTTCTTCATATAAATAATGACTTAAACGTTCCCTAATGCCCATTTTAATCTTGTTATAATCAACGTAATTATTATCAGTATTTTCATTTATTACCTCAAGAGAAATACGTTTCATTTCATTAATTAAATCAGTACTTTCTCTAACGTAAATAAATCCTTTTGTTAAAACTTGAGGATATGCTAATATCTCTTTAGTTTGTTTATCTAGTGTTGCACATATAATTACAATACCATTATCAGATAAAAGTTCTCTATCTTTTAATACCAAACCACCAATATCTTGAGATGAATTACCATCTATTAAAATATCATCAGTTTTAACTTTTTCACGAGTTTCTTTTAAATTACCATTAATGAATGTTACAACATCACCATTTTGTTTTAATAAAATGTTTTCCTTTTTCATTCCTATGTGACTTGCGGCATTAGCATTCGCTACCATATGACGATACTCACCAATAACAGGCATATAGTACTTAGGATTCATTAAATCAAGCATAAGCATTATATCTTCACTTGAAGCATGATGAAGTAAGTTATCTTTCTTAGACATGGTAACAACTGATGCTCCTGCTTTTGAAATATCATCAATTACCTTAATTGCAAGTTTTTCATTATAATCATTTATAGGTTCCATAAAGAAAACCGTATCTGTTGGTTTTATTTTAACAAACTTATCATAACCATTAATTATTCTATTTAAATTCATAAATGGTTTTTCTCTTTCATTAGAAATTAAAATAACAGCATCCTTATCATTTATGTTACTTAAATCACCTATTCTAGATTTATCAAAATCTATATATTTACTATCTAATATATCATTAATAATTCCTTGAAGCTTATGTCCCATAACAACTACTCTTCTAGTAGTTTTAGAAATCTCTTTAAATAATTCTTCTATCCTAGATACATGAGCTGTAAAAACTGTAACTATAATTCTATTATCAGTCTTACTTAAAGTATCACGAATAAGCTTTGAAATACGATTTTTAGGAGATGTATAACCTATCTTATCAGCATACATAGATTCACCTAACAAACATAAAACACCTTGTTTTCCAATATATGCAAGTTTACCTATATCAGCTTTATAAGGACCTAACATAGTCGCATCAAAAACATAATTACCAGTATAGAAAATAGTTCCATCATGAGTGTTTAAGGCATACCCAACATTATCTGGTATAGAGTGCGTAAGTCTTACAGGAAAAATACTATTCTTACCAAAGTTAATTTTCTTATGTGGATCAATTACTACAAGATTCTTAAATTTAATATTTTCACTTTCTAGTTCTTTCTTTAATATATCAGCAGTAAATCTTGTTGCAAATACCTTTATTTTAGGTATTTCTTTTATAATATCACATACTGCTCCCATGTTTTTTTCATGACCATGAGTTATAAATAAACCTTTTATGTTTTTAATGTTTTCCTTTATATAATCAAAGTTAGGTATAACATAATCAACCCCTAAAAGCTTATCACTAGCATACTTTAAACCTGCATCAAAAACAAATATATCATTATCAACCTTAACAACATACATATTCTTTCCTTCTTCATTAAGACCACCTAATGCAAATATCTTAATCTTACTCATTATATTTCCCTCCTTTCTTTAAATTAAGCTAAATAATTATAGCATATTTTAGAAAAAATATCTAGAGTACTAAAAAACGGTTTAACAAATTGATTTTTCTATTAATTTTTTTCTTTTTGCAATATCATTTGCAGTTTCACCATTATATAAACCTTTATATCCAGCATTATGAAATTTATCAAAGTTTCTAACACCTACATTTCTTGCAACCATATTTAAAGAATAATTTCCTTTTCTAGTTAAGTTTCTTTGGTAGAATCTTTTTTCATCTTCAGTTAACATTGAATATTCTTTTTCTGATAATTCCTGTTTTCTGGTTTGGATTGCAAAATAAGTTTGAGCAAGCGCAATTACTTCTTTTCTTGAATCGCCATTTTGTGCTATTAAATAACAAGCATATCTTATTAGTTTATAATCTTTAATATATTCAATTTTACCCTTACCACTATTTATTGGGGTGTTGACTTCGACACCCCAATAATTTTCATTAGGATAACTTATATTAGCAGAAATTATAGCTTTATCTATAACTCTATTAAAATTTCTCCAATTTTTATATTCAAGAACTCTTTGAAATTCTCTAGCACTCCAATATTCATTACCATATTCATCAATATGTTTTATATCTTCAAATATCTTTTCTGTATGTTCTTTAATTTCGTTCATAAACTCTCTCCTTTTTTAGTTTTATTTAATAAAATATAAAACATAAAAAAATGTCGTTTTATGACACTTAAAAGATATTTTTATTTTAATCATTAAAAAGACAAATAATAACTTACTAAGTTAATTTTTGTCTTTTATTTATATATAATTTAATTTTGTAATAAATAAGTATTCCAACAAATGATCCTAAAGTATCTATTAAAACATCACGTATTTCACAAGATCTTCCCATAACAAATAATTGATGGAATTCATCTGTACAAGCATATATAAAACAAAATAGACTAGAAAGCATAATAATACGCTTTATATTAAACGAAGATAATAAATTAATAGAAAGTATACCAAGTATTAAATAAACGCTAAAATGGGCTGTTTTTCTAATTATAAAGGTATATTTATCAATTAATTCATCATTTTTATTATCTGTTAAATTATCCTTAACAAAAATACTAGCTACCCTTACTATTACCCCATCACTTAATTTAGATGAATCATCTGCCCTTTGATTAGAAAAACAAAATATTAAAATCATCCATAATATTAATAACATTAACTTAAATACTTTTTTCATAATTCTTTATTCCTTTTTAGCTTTAAAATAACAACAAAATTATATCATCTTAATAAACTTTAGTAAACTTATTACAAAGTAATATATCATTTACTAACTATTAATTTTTTATTTTCTTTTTCTAACTCTTTCAAACTCTTTTTAGGAGTTGGCATATCTTCTGGCATAGTTCCCCCAATATCCTTTATTGCTTTTCTAACCTTTTTTCCTACTTCATAATGTATATCACTAGCATTACTTTCTCCTTGCACTTTATCTTTTAAAAGCTTTTGTTTAGTTTGATTAATACGAAAAAGATTTGCAACTAACTCATCCTCATTCATATTATCTAAAATATCTTCTCGATATCTTAATTTTTTTCTTTTTGCAATATCATTTGCAGTCTCACCATTATATAAACCTTTATATCCAGCATTATGAAATTTATCAAAGTTTCTAACACCTACATTTCTTGCAACCATATTTAAAGAATAATTTCCTTTTCTAGTTAAGTTTCTTTGGTAGAATCTTTTTTCATCTTCAGTTAACATTGAATACTCTTTTTCGGTTAATTCTTGTTTTCTTGTTTGAATTGCAAAATAAGTTTGAGCAAGTGCTATTGTCTTTTTTCTTGAATCACCATTTTGTGCAATTAAATAACATGCATATCTTGATAATTTATAATCTATTATTCTTCTTTTACCACCATTTACATTTATTGACAATTTTCCGATCTCAAGAAATTGTCCACATATGTCAATATCACTATTCTTACATGAGATCATAGCTTGTTTAATTACCTTGTGAAAGTTATTCCATCTTTTGTATTCAAGTGCTACTTGCAATTCTCTAGCATGCCAATATTCATTACCAACTTCGTCTATATGTTTTATATCCTCAAACATCTTTTCTGTATATTCTTTTAGTTCATTCATAAACTCTCTCCTTTTTTAGTTTTATATAATAAAATACAAAACCTAAAAAAAGTGTCGTTTTACGACACTTAAAAGATATTTTTATTTCAACATAGTCAAATAAGTGCAATAACCTTCATATGTGAATCACCATTTTGCGCAATCAAATAACAAGCATATCTTGTTAGTTTATAATCTTCTACCTTTCTCTTTCAGCCATTTCCTAAATTTATCATTTTACCCACTTGGGTAACATGATCTTCAATTATAAAATTACTTTGTTCACAAGCTATTTTTGCATTTTCTATTACATTTATAAACTTTTGCCATTTTTATAATCAAAAGCAATTTGCAAGTTCTTTCGCATACCAATATTCATCAATATGTTTTATATCTTCAAATATCTTTTCTGTATGTTCCTTAATTTCGTTCATAAACTCTCTCCTTTTTTAGTTTTATATAATAAAACATCAAAAATAAAAAAAGTGTCGTTTTATGACACTTTTTTATTTTAATACTTCTTTTATTTTTAACTTAGCTTCATTTACCATATCATAGTTAGGATATGTAACATAGTCCTTTAAGGTACTTGAAGAATGAACTAAATCATTTCCAGCTGTACCATCTACAATTTGATAATTTATAGTCCAATCTTTAGGATTATCTATATAATTACTTATTAAAGAACTAACAATACTTCTAGATATATTAGTTTCATATAAATAACTTAATTCATTTAAAGTCTCATTATAATTAACTAAAGTTTTAGAACTTGCTAATTTCTTAAAAATTGCTAACATAATTTTTTGGCAATTTTCTTGTCTTGCTTTATCACCACCATATAGATTTAATCTTTCTCTAGCTACCGTTAAAGTTTGAATTCCATTTAAATGTTGGCAACCTTTTTTTACTCTAAACTTAACTCCCTTACTATCATCATAAGAGTCCTCTATTAAAGCATGAGTAGTTGTATAAGACTTATCAGAACAAAATTCTATACCACCTACATAATCAGTAATCTTAACTAAACTACTAGTATTAAATATTACTTGATAATCTATTTTAGTATCAAATAATTTTTCTAGTGTTTTTCTATTCATATCTTCACCATAAGCATTTATAAAACTTAATTTATCCTTTAAACCATTCTTACCTGGAACCTCTAAATAATAATCCCTTGGTATACTAGTCATAAGGACCGTATTATTTTTAGTATTAATAGAAAGAATCATATTAAAATCCATTAGTTTAGCAAAATCACGACCCCCTATAAACACATTAAAATTATCTGATTTACTATCCTTTGTTTTAATCTTCTTATATAAATTAAATTTATATATAATATCATAATCATCTCTTTTTAAATCCTTATTTAAACTAAATACTATTTCATAACTAGAACTATCCATTAACATAAACCTATTAGTATTATCAGAAACACTAGAAATCATTTTATTTAAATCATTATAAGATACATTATTAACCTTATAAGACTTACTAAGCTTATTAAAAGCATCATCAATATTTAAAGTAGACTTATAAGTAGCAATATTCCCTTTTATATCTGATTCCTTATAATTATTCTTCTTAAGAGAAATTACATAATACTCAGTCTTAGCTTCTATAACATTACTAAAAGACTTATTTAAATAACTATTAGTAACTGATAAATAATATATAAATATTATATTTATAACAGAAGATAAAATAAGAATTATACTACTAATTACTTTAAATACTTTCCTTTTATTATTTAAAAGTACAATAAATATAGCTTGAATAAATAGTAATAATATTGATACTAATACACTATACTTAACTGGTAACATATCAATTTTAAATATTAAAAATATTAAAACCATTGCTATAATAAAACTTATTATACTTAATATATTTCTTTTTTTAAATTTCATATTTAATCATTCCTTTCTTATTTTGAAAATTTTTCTATTATAGCATCCGCTATTCTTTCACTGGTATGTCCATCTCCATACGGATTACTAGCTTTACTCATTCTATCATATTCTGCTTTATCAGTTAAAAGTTTTTTTGTTTCTTTATAAATTGTTTCTTCATTAGTTCCAACTAGCTTTAAAGTTCCGGCTTCTATTCCTTCTGGTCTTTCAGTTGTATCTCTTAAAACTAATACAGGTTTTCCAAGTGATGGAGCTTCCTCTTGTATTCCACCACTATCACTTAATATTATATAAGACTTATTTTGAAAGTTATGGAAATCAAATACCTCTAATGGTTCAATTAATCTTATTCTATCACAATTGGAAAATATCTCATTTGCAACTTCTCTTACTTTTGGATTCATATGTATTGGATATACAACTTTTATATCATCAAATTCGTCTACTATTCTTTTTATAGCTTTAAATATATGACGCATAGGATCTCCTAAATTTTCTCTTCTATGTGCTGTCAACAAAATCATTCTATCGTTTCCAACCCAGTCTAGAACTTCATTACTATAATCTTTATCCACAGTAGTTTTCATTGCATCGATAGCAGTATTTCCAGTTACATAAATCTTTGATTCTTCTATATTTTGCTTAAGTAAATTACTTTTACTAAGATTTGTAGGTGCAAAATACATATCAGTCATACAATCTACCATTTGTCTATTCATTTCTTCTGGAAATGGTGAATATTTATCATATGTTCTAAGGCCTGCCTCTACATGTCCTATTGCCACTTGGTTATAAAATGCTGCTAGAGCACCTGCAAACGTTGTTGTAGTATCACCATGAACCAATACTATATCTGGCTTTACTTCCTTTATTACTTCTTCTAATCCTACCAAAGCTCTTGTCGTAACTTCTGCTAATGTTTGTCCCTGCTTCATTATATTTAAATCGTAATCAGGTGTTATTTTAAATGTTTCCAAAACTTGATCTAACATTTGTCTATGTTGTGCTGTTACACAAACTATGCTTTCTATTTCTTTTCTACTTTCTAATTCTTTTACAAGTGGAGCCATTTTTATTGCTTCTGGTCTTGTTCCGAATACGCTCATTACTTTAATCATATTGTTATCTCCTAATTATTTTTTTTATTTTTTTCAATGCTTTATTAAGTACTGTTCTATTTATGAGAATAAATAGAACAACAAAGAATATATATATTAAAAATCCATAGATTCCTTTAATATACCAATTTGATATAATAAATGAAGAAACTACAATTAATTCTAATAGTATATCCTTATATATTTTTATATTCATTTTTTTTGCTAATACAATTTCTGAGCATATACATCTAAAAGCAACTAAAATTAATATAGTTAAAATACTTAATTCTAAATTTTTAAATAAATAATTGCTAATTACAGATAATAAAAAACTTAAACCTACAGTTATCACATTTATAGTTAATAATTTGCCTTCCATCCTTAAGGTTTTCATATAAGTTTCTATTAAAAGACAATTTTTACATTCATAAATACACATTGGAAATAATATTGCCATATAATAAAAACTATCCGAATATTTCGGCAACCATATTAATAATATTTCTTTTATAGGATAATATAAAAGAAGTATTAAAAACAAAAATGTTATAAGTATATTTCTTAAATACATATATAATTTAGGTAATTGATTTTTATCTAGCCTTTTAAAAAAAGGAAATAATACAATTGAAATAGATCTAACTATTGTTATGATCATATTTGAAATCGATAAAGTTAATGATACCTTTGCAAATTTTTCAATATTCCATTTTATTTTTATAAATTGTCTAACAATTCCTATTATAAATAATCCAGCTAGATTGGCAAACATTAATTTTATACCTATTTTAATATTTAATACAATTTCTTTAATTTCGGTTTTTATAGGATTTCCTTTACTTTTTAAAATATCTTTGCAATTATAGCTTATATATATTAATGCAAAAAATCTTCCTAAAACTTCACTTAAAATATACATCGGGTAATGTTTAACTTTAAGAATTAGTAAAACTATTACTCCAACTAAATAACTTATTCTTTCAATTATAATTGCATTCGAATATTCTTTTATTCTATTTGTCATGTGAAGTAAAACCTGCATAAATGCTCTTGGTAAATAAAAAACTATACACAGTGCTGTTCCTATTAAAACAAAACTAGTGCTATTATTATAATTTATTAATGAAATTAATAATATTGCAAATCCTATTATGTTTGATAATAATGTAAATAATATTATTTGTGTTTTTAATGATTTTTTATCTAATTCTTCATATTTTTCTCCTCCATATCTTAACATTATTCCTTCCGGCCATCCAAGATTAAGGAAACCTATATATCCAACATAAAAAATGTATAATTGAAAATATCCGTATTGAGTGACATCAATATATTTTGGAACAATTAACACTACTATTGTTGAAACTAATAATCCAACTATGTTGGATACAACAACAGATGATATTTTATTTAATAATGACCTCATTTCATTCACTCACCTTTTAATATCAATTTGTAAAAATTGTCTATATCGTTAGCATAATCAATATATTTTGAAAGTTCTTTTGGAGTAAGCTTATACCATTGAGTTTTTTCAATTTTTTTAATTTGTTCTTTATTAAATCTATATCTAATAATTCTTGCTGGATTACCTGCAACTATAGCATATGGTGGAACATCATGGGTGACAACACTACCTGCCCCTATTACTGAACCATTTCCTATTTTGATGCATCCTCTTGTAATTATTGTATTTGCCCCAATCCAAACATCATTTCCTATAGTTAATTTTACTCTTTCTATTCTGTCAGTTGGTACATAACCCAATAATTTATTATAAAATATAGGATGTGTTGATATGCCTTTCATCGGATGGTTACTGTAAAGAAAATATACCCTCGGTGCTATAGAACAATAATTTCCAACTGTTGTTCCTTCAGGAAATTGATTTATATCAAAACATCCATAAGAGCCAATTCCAACACTAATATTATAAGATTTTTTATATATTTTTCTTAGCGTTTCAGAAAAATATTCTCCATGTTCTATACTCTTAATAAAACGTTCAATTAATTTTCTTATAATTCCAGGAATTCTTTTATATAATTTGTACAACATAAACATCACCTAGTTTCTTTCAATTAAAATGTCATTTACATCTTTTCTTTTTGCCTTTAAGACAGTAAAATTTTCTTTATAATAGCCTACAGCCAATATAGTTAATATTTCTTCATTATCTGCGATATTAAAGATTTTTCTCATCTTAATATCATTAGTTTTAATTTTTGGCCACTGGTATATGCAACTACCTATATTATTTGATGTAAACGCTAATTGAAGATATGATACAAATATTCCTCCGTTTAAATACCATTGATTAATTTCGTAATAATCAAAAGCTTTTGTATCTGCCGTTAATATTAAATATCTGCAGTTTTCGTTTTTGAAACCCGCATTTCCTGGAATTAATTGTGCTATTTTTCCGTTTTGATTCATATCGTTTGTAGTATACACTTTAATCATTTGGCGGTTACAGGCCGATGGACTGAATAATGCAGTGGCTACTGCCGCCCTTACATCTGAAATATTTACATATTTATTAGAAAAATTTCTTACAGAATGTCTTTTAAGACATAATTTATTAAAATCTTCTGGATTACATTTTACATTCTTTTTATTTAAAATTTTAAATCCACCATCATTATAATTAACTCTTTTATCATTTAACAAAAATCTCTCATAATCTAATTTATTATCTTTCCTGAACTCAATATAAGCATATAATACATTTCTTCCTTCTTTATATACATATGTATTTTTATTATCATATTTAATTAATAATTCCTTTAAAATACAAGCTTTTTCTACTCCAAATTCTATACGAGATTTTGAAATAGACAAACCTTTCTCTAAACTATGAGCTATCAATAAAATTTTCCAATCAATCTTATCTTTTTTTACATATGGAAATCCACAATATTTAATGCATTTAATATAATCTTTGAACATTATATTTGTAATTTTTATAAAATTAATAAGTTTTTTTGCTATTTTTTTCATATCTACTGCTCCTTTTGATTTTTTTAACAATATCATTTAAGTCATTTTGAAATAAATTCAAATCTTTTAATAGAATTTTCATGCTTTTACTAGCCTCTTTTTTTAATTTTTCACTTTCTTCTATATAATTCATAGTTTTATTAATTGCTTCTTCAATTGTATCTTTCTTTCCATCTATTAGATAGTTGTAGCCTAGTGAATTATATATACCCGCAAATTTTCTTGAATATGCAAATGGAATACTAGCACAATTAGAAGAAAAGGCCGCTATTGAAGCATGCATTCTAGCTGCAACTAAACAATCTAAATTTGAAATAAAACTTTTTGCATCCGATGCATTTTCAAATTTGTTAATTATATTACATTTGGGAAATATTTTTTTTATTTCTTTACATGCTACAGTATCATTTTCAAAGTAATTATCTCCTTCTCTCTCGTCACATATAACATGTGGAACTAAAAAGATTTCATTATTCTTATTTAAAAGCAATTTTTTTATTAATTTTATACAATAATCTCTATAATTAATATTTAATTTAAATTTATTTGAATTAATACAGTCATTCCATAACAATCCAGATATGTTTATACCAATTTTTTTCTTTTTACTACTTAGACTATATTTTTTCTTATTAAAAGGAAGAGCAAATGCTAAATCAGTATATGTTAAAATTTTATTATGATATTTAGGTGATAATATTCTTTTTAAATATTCTGTTGATAAATTATCTCTGCTATATATTTTATATGTATTATTTAAAATTTTTATTGTCCATTTTTCTAATATCTTATTATAAAAAGGTCCATAAGTTTGTGGTAATAATATTAATGGAATCTTTTGATTAATTACAATTTGTTTTATTAGATTTGTTTGTATAAGCCATCTTTTGCCATATATATCAGAAAAACTATCTCCATGAGTTATATCAAATACTAAATCACATTTTTTTATTGCTTTCTTTGCTTTTAAAAGGGATTTTATATTTTTTAAATTTACATAAAAATTTCTAAAAATAAAGTTGTTATACAAATTTGGGATTTGTCCTAACGTTTCATGTATATTAATAACTATAATTTCTGATTGATTTGGAATAATTTTATTTAACATTGCCAAAAATGAATATGTTAATGCTTCACATCCTTTATTTGATGATTCAAATTCAAATCCTATTAATGCAATTTTCATAATCGATCTCCTTTTAATTTTTTTAATTACTTAATAATTTATATCGTTTAGGAATTATAAGAGCCATGAGGATTATATGAGCTAAAACTTGATAATCATAAATCCTATTGTCAAACGATAAAAACATCCATAGTGGAATCCAATAAAAATAAATTGCTAATGATAAAATATTTCTTTTATTTACACTTAATTTATTTTTTAAAAAATAATACAAAGTAAATGAAATGATTAATGGAATAAAGAAAAATTCTTTATAATCATAATAAAAATCCCAAAATCCTGTAGCCACGGCTGCAGCTTTTGATCTAATTATATTTGCTCTTGATGCTGCTCCACCATCTAATCCAAATAAATTATCAAACTGTAATATTCCAAAAAAAAGTGTTCTAAAACTACATAACCCTACATAATTAGGCTTTATATTTGCATTTTTCATATTATATGCTAAATTATCAAATGACAATGGAAAATATCCATAATAATATGATAGTATACCATTTCCAAATTCTGGTCCAGTATAACCTATTCCATCAGAATATTTTAAATTATATTTGCCATTTGAATTCATTCTATTTATACCTACATTCATGCCAAAAAACATCACTAATATTACAAATACGATAGAAACAAGAATAATATATTTTCTATTTTTTTTCTTCTTAATTTCTTCTTTATATGTTATTCCTTCTTTTTTATTTGAAAAATAATATAATAATACTAGTGAAAGTAATTGGATAATACACATAAATGCATCTATTCTTGATGATTTTGTTATTATATTAAAGCCTATTAATAATCCGATATATAATAAATACTTTTTCTTTTTAGTACTGAAAAATTCCATTAAATTCATAAATGTAAAAAAGTATATTGCTGTTGTAAAAAAATAAATATAAGGCATTCTGACAGTATGAACATCAATACCATGTAATGATGGAAATATATATCCAGAGGCATATATGTTTTCAATTGATATAAATATTAAATAAATTACATTATATATTTCTATTGGTACTCTTTTTTTTAATTTTACTATAGTAAAATTTGAAAATTCAAAATTTTTTTGTGGTAACATTGCAAAATATATAGATATTATATCAAATATTATAAAATATATATAAAATATATTAGGCTTATTATCCATGTGAAGAAAACTCCAATTAAAATGAGACATAATTAATGGAAAATATACCCCTAATAAAATATACGTATTTAAACTAAAATAATCTTTTTTTATAAATATTTTTACTATTAATATGATTATTGCAAATATAGTAAAAAAATAATACAATCCAATCACTTTTTAAATTCTCCATTTTTTTCTAAAGCTTTTTTTATTGCTTCCAAATATCCGTATTTATTTTTTTCATCTGGTTCAAGATATCCACCTTCAGCCCATTCATTCCATGAAAATATAAAAATCATATCTTTTCTATAATCTTCTTTTGCATGTTTTATTTGCTTAGAAAAATATTTTTCAAACTTTTCTGGTGTAGCACCATCCATTACGAATCCTTTATTTCCCCTTCTAGGTGTATTATCCCAGTCTACAAATGCACCTGGTATACATTTATCATTTCTTGGTTTCATATTGATAATATATTCCCAAATTTCATCATAACTATAGTGTTTTAACTTATTTCCTTTTAATTTTTCTCTAATATTAATTTTTAATTTTTTTTCACAAAAAAGTGCAACTTGTTTTTTCACATTGGTTAAGATTGATTTTTTTTCTTTATTCATAAACACTTGAGCACAATTTGGATGATATTCTAATGCATATGTAAATAATGATTCATCACATTTAGGTGATACTGTATAACCAGCATGTTGATAAGCAAAATCTAATCCGGTAAATCCATGTTTTTTTGCTTCTTCATCCCAAAATTCTAACATTTCTTTCAAGCAATCAATTAATTCAGGGCGATAGATTACTAATAGCGGTTTATTATTTTCTTTAATATATCTATCATCTTTGAAAAAATTCAACAAATAATCAAAATGTTCTTTCCATTCTTTTTTATTTCCATATTTTTGTTCAATTAGTACTTTTGCTTCTTTATTTGCCCAAGCATTTGTCCAATGTTCATTTGCCCAGCAAATACAAAAATGTGTATCTAAACTTTTATTTTCCAAAAATTTTTCAACTGGCTTTTCTAATAATAATTTTCCATCAAACCAATAATGATAAAAACAAAATCCATATAAGCCATAATCATTTGCTAATTTTACTTGTTCTTTTTGCGTTTTTTCATCTAATAAATTATAATAATTTTTATTTAATGGAACACGAGGCTGATTGTGATTTTCAAATAATGGCCTTGCTTTTTTTACATTAACCCATTCTGTAAATCCTTTTCCCCACCATTTATTATTTTCTGGTATTTCATGAAATTGTGGTAAATAAAATGCAATTATTTTCATATAAAATTCCTCTCTATTTCTCTAAAAATTCATTCATTTTTGATGTTACATTTTTTTCATCATTCATTATTTCTTTCCATAATAAATCAAATTTATCATCTGATTTATTATTTAAAAATTCATTATATTCTTTGAATAATATATCTGGATATTTTTCATCATATTTTATCGTAAAACTAAATCCATATTTTTTTGTTAATTTTTCCATGTAAGTTCCTTTTGAAACAAGAATTGGTAATTTAAATTTTATTGAATAATATAATTTATTTGATAAAGCTGTAGTAAGTCCAATCAAATTATTTCCATAGACATTATTAATAATGTCCGTTTGTTCATAAAATTTAATTGTCTCTTCCGGCTTAAATCTACCAAATGTTTTAATATTCTTTATATCTTTTCTTTCACAATAATCTTTTATTTTTTCCGAACCTGTTCCAAAATATTGAAGAATATATCTTTTGTCATTGGCAAATAAATTTATTAGTTTTATATTTTCATCAATATAACGCACATTTCCAATAAAGCTAATTCTGATTACATTTGATTTCTCATTTTTTTTGAATTTATTTATAAATTCATTAATATTTGGATCAATATTATGCATAATGTAATAATTAAATTTTGGTAAAAACTCTTCATATCCTCTTGAGGAAATTGTCGTACCATAAGAATTTTCAATAGTTTGCTTTTCTAAATTATATACAGGTTTAAACCATTCATATTGATAATCTCTAATATCTAACCAGTATTTATTATTATAATGTTTTTTTAAAAAGTTTGATAGAAATATAGGAGCACACCCATGAGTGCCTAAGAAAAATAAATGGGTATAATTATTTTTTTTTAATATTTTTTTTGCAAATTTGCTAAATAATATAAATTTATATAATTTCAAAGGGTTTTTATTATTACTTACATCCTGTTTATTATATTCAAATATATGAGCAGCTTTTGTTTTTTCTTCAATATTTTCTCGATTCCATATAATTAAATCAAAATCATAATCATTTTTAGTTAAAAATTGTTCATACTTATAATAATAAGGAGCCCAATGTATATTACTTCCTAGTACTATTGCTATCTTCTTTTTTTTCATTATCTTTTTCCTACCTTCATTCCAATATATCTTGCAGCCATATCTGGTATAAATCTTATAAGAACTTTTATATTTTTATCTTTAATCGCCCTTTTTAAAATATATTTTGCAAGTCCTCCACCAGATTTATTTGTGCCAAAATTATCTATATAGCTATTTTCTTTAAAAAATTTACCAGTTAGTTTATATCTATCATATAATTCTTTTAACTTAAAATCATGAGAATGATAGCAAATAGAATCAGCACAATATTTTATTTTATATCCATTCATAATAAGTTTATAAGCAAAATACATATCTTCATTTATTGGTAATTTTTTACCATCATATCCGTTTAAGTTTTTAAATACTTTTAAATTAACTGCGGATGATGCATCTGAAAAGAAAAATGTTTTTAATCCTAATTTTTCTATATCATCTTTTGTTTTTATTATTGATTTATCAGGATAATTTGCTTCTCTTGTATATTTTTCAATGTTATCAAATTTAGTTAATTGTCTACTATAACAAGCATCGGCTTCACCTTTTATAATTGGATTTACTAAGTTATATAAATAATTAGTATTTTCTATTACTATATCTTGTGAAATAAATACAATTATATTTGTTTTGCTTTTTAATGCCTGTTTTTCCCTTGTTAAACTATGTGAAAATTCTTTTTTATCTATCAATATATAATCAAGTTTATTTTCTTTTAAAATTTTTTCTGAATTATCCTTACTTTTAGTTAAGATATATTGAATTTTATTTATATTAACATTTTCTTGTTTTAGTAAAGAATTATTTAAATTTAATATATAATTTTCTGCTTCGTATAAAGGACATATTATATCAACTTTCATAAATTACCTCTTTCTATAAAAAAGATACCATAATAATGTATTCGTTTGTTACTTTGCACCTGTTCTTTGAAGTACTATAAGAATTGTTAAAAGAACACATTTTATATCTAAAATGATATTACAGTTTTTTGCATAATAATACTCTAATTTTAACCTATTTTCATAATCAATTGCACTTCTGCCATTAGCAGCCCACCAGCCTGTTATACCAGGCTTTACTGACTCATATATTTCACGATTACCATTATGTTCATCCAGTTCACCTTCAACTAAAGGTCTTGGACCTATTATACTTAAATCCCCTTTTAAAACATTAATAAATTGAGGAAACTCATCTAAACTACTTTTTCTAAGAATTCTTCCCACCTTAGTTATCCTTGGATCATTAGATAATTTATGATGGCTTTTCCATTCTTTTTTATATTTAGGTTTTTTTAACAATTCTTTAAGTACTTTATCTGCATCTGGAATCATTGTTCTATATTTAAAAATATAAATAATTTTTCCATTTTTACCTATTCTTTTTTGTTTATAAAATATCGTTTTATAATCCCCAGATAAGACATAACTTATTTTAACAATCAATGATATAGGTAATAAGAACATAATTCCTAATAAAGAAAAAACAATATCAAATAATCTTTTTATAGAAAAATAAAAAAAACGATCTATCTTTTTTAAAAGACTATAGTCTTTTAAAACATCTTTGGATGTTTCAATTTCTTCATTCACTTCATACACCTCTCACTTATATTTACTGCTAAACTAATTTTATCATATATACCTATTAAAATCAATTTACTAAGTACTTATTTTGTCATAATAATGTATTAAAAAAATAATATTATTTTATCATAATATTATTTTTTATACTTATCTTCATATTCAGTAATTCTACTTATTTGAAGAGCACACATAACAAATGTCATAAATAGTCCTCCTACAAATACTCCAATTAAAAATATTAAAAAACTATTAATAATAATCAGTCCTTTCTGTTACAAGTTACATACTATAATTGATTATCTATAAATATTATGTCGTTTTTTGTAATTTTTATAATTTTTTTATTTATATTACAAAATATTGTATTATTTTATAAAAAAGAACTAATTTTTATATAATAAAAAACAAAGATATTAAATTAATCTTTGTTTTTAAATATCTTCATCATTAATAACTTTTAACATGTTATTACAAGTTATTTCTTTAAATTTATCTTCACCTGTTATCTTAATTATTTTACGTTTAATTAAGTCAAATTTATCAAATAAACTAGAATTAGGTTTATGTACATCAGTTGATATAAAGTCTACCATATTATCCTTTAAAAGTTTTTTAACAAGCTTTTTAGAATCATTTCCATATTGTCCTATAATACTTCCATAATTAACTTGAAATAAGACTCCACTATCGTATAACTTTTTAGCTTCTTTATAATCATCTTTAAAATAAGTATATCTTTCTGGATGTGCAATTATCACTCTATATCCTTTTAAACTTAGTTCATATATATAATCATCTAAATTTAATATTTGATTATTAAATGGAAGTTCTACTAATATATACTTGCCATTATTAATAGAACGTATTTCTTTATTAATTATAAGTTCATTTATACTTTCATTAATAAATATTTCATTACCTAAAAATAAGTTAACATCTATATTATTCTTTAATAATTCTTCTTTTAATATTTCTAATCGTTCTAACTTTAAATTATTATTAGCTTTAAATAACGAATCTTCTATATAATGTGGTGTTAAAACTATAGTATTAAAGCCTACGCTTTTCATATTTTTAATAGTTTCTATAGATTCTTCTATAGTTTTACAACCATCGTCTATACCATATAATATATGGCAATGCATATCTATCATTTATTATCTACTCCGTATAATATCCATACTTATTCTTAGTTTTTGGCATACTATTTATTACTACACCCGCTATTTTAGCATCAGCGTTCAATAGTGCTTTTTTACATTCTTCTATATCACTTAAGTCAGTTTTTCCGTATTTACATACTATAACTACTTCATCTACGTTTTTAGTTAGTATAAGAGCATCAGATAAACCATTAATAGGCGTTGCATCAATTATTATGTAATCAAATATCTTCTTTAGATCATGAAGAATATCTCCGAATTTTTCAGTTCCCAATAGCTCAGATGGATTAGGTGGTACTACTCCCCTCGGAATAACAAAAAGTCCGTTAACATTTGTTTTTTGAATAAAATTTTCGTATTTTACTTCAAAGTTATAATTTAATATAAGATTTGATAATCCAATTTTATTAGAAATATTAAATATCTTGTGAATTCTTCCTAATCTTAAATCAGCATCTATTAATAATACTTTTTTATTATTTTGTGCAAAACAAGTACCTAAATTGCTTGATATAAAACTCTTACCCTCTGATGGATTAGATGATGTAATCATAACTACTTTTTCATTATTTGCAGTTAAGGAAAAATCTAGATTAGTTCTAAGTGTTCTTATATCTTCACTTATTGTTGCTTTAGGTTTATTCATTACTATTAATTCATTCTTCATAATAACTCCCCCCTTATTATCCTCTATATTCCCTTACTGTTGCAAGTACTGGAAGTTTTAGTTTATCTTCTATTTGAGATGCATTTTTAACTGATCTATCAAAATAATACATAACAAATACAACGCCTAACCCTAATACTAATCCAGCTAGCAAGAAAATTGTATTTTGCTTTGCTATATTAACATTATATGCACTAGATGCTACTTCAGCAGTATCTAATACGTTTACGTTTGAAATGTTATACAACTCTGGTATTTCTTTTGAAAATACTTTTGCTATTTCATTAGCAACTTTCTTTGCAGTTTTGCTATTTCCATCAGTTACCGTTATTTTTATTATTTGTGTTCCTGTAACAGATGATACTTCTATGTTATTAGATAATGCACCATAACTATAATCAAGCTTTAAATTATTAATAACCTGACTTAATACTCTTTTGCTTTTAACTATTTCAGAATAAGTACTTACTAAGTTTTGGTTAACAGATACATCATTATATGTTAACTGACTATTATCTTTAGCCTCACTAATTAAAACTATTGAAGTAGATGACTTATACATTGGTTTTTGTATAAATAAACCATATAAACATCCTAATATTCCAACTAATGCTATAAATAATATTACAATACCAAACTTAGATTTATAATATTCAAGCAGTTCTTTTAAATCTATCGTCTCCATAATACTCTCCTTCTATAATTCTTTACGATATAGATATACTTCTATTTTTTATATTTATTCTTTTTCATGATAACTAAATCTATTATCATAACACCTATTAATATTCCTAAAAGTAATACAAAACCAGTTTTATTTGGCTTTTTTGTTTCAACACTATCACTTATTGGTATAACATCATCATCTTTTTCATCAATTTGATTTTCTTTTTCCTTTTCTTTTCTATTTATAGAAAAAGTATATACTTTTTTATCTTTATTTTTAGCTGTTACAGTTATTTTAATAGTATTTTCACCTGTCTTTAATGTTTGATTAGATATATCTATTTTAGCATTACTATCTTCTGCCTGTGCGACTAAATCCATTTTATCAACATCATTTGATACTTCGTATTCATAGTCATACGTGTCTTTATTAAAATCTATTTTAACAATATTAGACGTAACACTTTTAAGATAAGAGCTAGATGAACTTTCATTAGACACTTTAACACTTAAAGATGCATTTTCTAATTGAACATCATTTAAAGATACATTACTTACTCTTATATACCCTGTTGTTCCAACTGTTGCACTATCTATAGCCTTAACATTTATAGTTGCAACTTTACTTCCACTTTTTAAAGGTGTTTTAGAAGTTAAAATAACAGAGCTTCCATTATTGGTTCTAGTAAAAGCCTCATTATACGTAATACCTGCAAAATTAATACTATTTGATGTTGTTATTACGTTCATTTTAATACTTGTAAAACTACTATCACTATCTACATAAACGCCTACTTCCTTGGTTTCACCTGGCATAACAGATAAATTCTCAGAATCAAAATAAATCTTGTTTAATGCTTTTACATTTACCAAAAATGCAAAAAAACAAAATACTACACTTATAAAAACTATTATCCTTTTTTTCATGCTATCACCTATCATCAATTATATCATTTAAGTTAGTAATTAGCAAACATAACATGACAAAAAAAGTTAATGACACATAATCATTAACTTATCTTACCTATAAAGTTTTTCTTTTTACCACGTTTTATAACTAGTAATTCGCCTTCTATTGCTATATCTTTAGTAATTAGCATTTCTTCTTCAGTTACCTTTTTATCATTAATAGAAATAGATGATGCTTTTAAAAATTCTCTTGCTTCTCTTTTACTTGTGCAAATCTTATTATCAACTAACATATCAATTAGCTTAACTCCTTCTTTAACATTAAATGAAGGAACATCTTTAAAGCACATTAATATTTCATCTTTAGAAAGTGATGATACATTTCCACTAAATAAAGCCTCGCTTATTTTAACAGCTTTTTCATATTCTTCCTTACCATGAAGATCAGTTATTACTTCACGAGCTAGTGCTTTATGAGCCTCTCTTAAATGAGGATTACAATTATGCTTCTTTTCTAGCTCTTCTATTTCTTCTTTACTTAAAAATGTTAATTTCTTTAAGTATTCAATAATCATAGAATCTTCTAGGTTAATTAAATATTGATATAACTCATAAGAAGAAGTTTTATTCTTATCTAACCATAATGCGTTTCCTTCAGTCTTACCAAACTTAACACCATTAGAATCAGTTACAAGAGGCATTACCATTCCGTATAGTTCTTTACCAAGTTTTTTTCTAGTAAGCTCAATACCTGATGTTATGTTTCCCCATTGATCTGATCCTGCAACTTGAAGCGTGCATCCTCTTGTTTCATAAAGGTGCATAAAATCAAGTGCTTGAAGTATCATGTATGAAAACTCAGCATAAGTAATACCTGTTTCCATTCTTGATTTTACTTTATCTTTTGCAAGCATGTAATTGATATTAAAATACTTACCATAATCTCTTAAAAAGTCTATTACGTTAATGTCTTTTGTCCAATCATAGTTATTAACTACTTCAAAACCAAATATCTCTTCTGCTTGTTTTTTAAGTCCCTTAAAATTGTGTTCTACCTCTTCTTTAGATATCATTGGACGCTCTGCAGTTGGCTTAGGATCTCCTATAAGACCTGTTGCACCACCTACTAATAAAATTGGATGATGTCCTGCCTTAGCAAGTCTTTTTGATATTAAAAATGATGAATAATGACCTATGTGCATAGAATCTGCAGTTGGATCCGTTCCTATGTAAAAAGTTAATTTTTCATTATTTAGTTTATCAATTAATTTTTCATCCGATATATCTTGAATTAAGCCTCTCCATTTTAAATCTTCATATAATGTCATAATATTCTCCCTTCAAAATAAAAAAATCATCCTTTATTAAAGGACGATTTAATAACCAATAACCGCGGTACCACCTTTGTTCTAGATATATGTCTAGCACTTAGTTTAAGTTAACGCCTTTATTACGTTTTAGCTCCAGAGTTGTAAATTCCTTCATCACTAACAATAATATTTTATTCGATTATTAATGATTTGTCAAATGTTTTACAAAAAAGTTAGCATGGGCTAACCTTATTTATTTTTATGATCTTCTCTTTCTAAATCTGCCAATTTTAAAACATAACGATAAGTTTCATTGGAAGTTTTTACAATAAATATACTTTTTAATCCCTTATGTACTTCTGAGAATATAATTGGTTTTTCTATATTATCTCTAACGTCTAATAATTCATTAAAACTTTTTACATCTATTACTTCCCCATCCATATTAACAATTTTTTTAGAATCAACTATAACTCTATCATACTCTCTTAAAATTTTCGTCAAAGTCAAATCATATAATGTTTTCTTAGGAGATGTCTTATTAATAAACATTATAAGTCTAACTAAAAATCCTAAAGAAATTATAATTGATATTATTGATAGTGCCAACGTTATTTGATTAGAAATACTAAAATCTTTATAGATGCTAACATTATTACTATTATTTACTTCCTTGTAATCCATTTTAATATCAATCATCTGCTCCGTTAATGGAATTGTTATTTTCATGGTATCAGCAGAATCAGTACTTCTTATTAAATTTCCCTTTTCATCCCTTATTTCTATGCAAAGGCTTAAAACAAGATTACTATTAGCACTTATCCCATAAGAACTTTTAAAAGATTTTACTAAATCATTATATTCCGAATAATTAATCTTAGCATTTTGTGATATTGTAAAACCATTAGAGTTTTCCTTATTTATGGTTACAGGTTCTGTTAACCTGTCACTTTTAGAGTATATAACCTTAGATTTATCATCGGTATCAGTAACAGAAACATCTGACTTTACATAATACATATAGGTATAATTAATGTTTTGATTAGCACTAAAATTGTAATTAAAACTAATATCTATGTTATCTATTAAATTGGCAATATACTGCATGTTTTTTCCTAAATATGGTTCTTTATAATAATCATTTGGTTTTAAATAAACCTTGTAATCCAAGTTACTAGCTTGATTATATAATACGTTACGTCTTGCTTTAACTGATATACTTGAAACAAGAAATACAAGTGACAAAACAAAGAAAATAATTATAACAACAACATTTATTAATAATCTAGTATTGTAACTTATATAAATACCATCATTCGTATTAGTATGGCTTTTATTTATATCACTATTTTCTGTTGGTTTGCTTTCCTTTACTTCGGTAGTTTTCTTTTTTTCATCTAAGTTTGCTTTCTTTTTTAAAGTATCAACCTTAGATTTCTTTTTTGTTTCTTTATTTTCTTCTTTTGTTTTTTTTATATCAGTATCTTTTTTCTTTTCTCTTGGCATATCTATCACTTCTTCTTTATATTCTTTTTCGTTTTTTTCAATTGGTTTTATATCTTGTGGAACAAGTAAAATAGTTGGCTCCTTTTCAATCGGAACTTCTTTTAATTCTACACTATCATCAAACAATAAATTAAGTGCTTCATCAACTTCTTTTTCACTGTTTATCTGATTAGAATCATCCGTTTTAACAGTTTTATTTTTAGGTTCTACAGCTTTTGTTTTTCTTCTTCTAGTTTGATAACGTCTACCATTTCTAGCCGAAGACCCACCTTTCCGTTTCTTCTTCTCAGCCATCTTATCACCACCTATTTATTCAATAATTCATTAAGTGCAACCGTTGGCATTCCTATCCATCTTATTCTGAATTCCACTATTCCGATTACATCTGAACTTTTTACAATCCATCCATCTCTCGCGTTGTTATGATCGCCTTTTGTTATAAAACTATAGCTACCATCAACGTTTACTTTCTTTATAATTCTATGAACAATAATTTTATTATCATGATTAAATACTAATATATCACCTTTTTTTAATGTTTTTATATTGTCGCTTTTTACCCTTTTTAAAACAACTACGTCACCTTTTTCAATTCTAGGAGACATAGAACCAGATCCAATTGTTAATGCTTGGTAAGTAAATAGTCCACTCGTTAATATAACTATGACAAGTAGCCAAAAAGTTATAAATGAATAAAGAATTAAATTTCTATTATTATACCTAGAAGTTTTTATTTTTCTTTGTTCATAATAATTAAACATGTTATTGATTTTAGTCATCATAATTATAGGCAAAACCGTTTTTAAAAGTACGTTTATGTACTCACCAAAATCTGGAAATATTGGAAATATATAAGTGTTAAGTTCGGTTACAAACCTATAGAATATAGCACTTTTATATCCAACTTTCAAAGTTAGAAACGTTAAAAAAACGTTTTTGGTAATGCTCGGAAAAACAACTAAGCAAATCATCTTAGTTAATCCAAGTGCCGTCGTAACATCATAAAGATGAACTGACAAGTTTACATCCACCATGATAAATAAAATGCATCCAAAAATTATGCAAAACATATTACCCTTTGATTTAGTAAATACTTCATATCTTAATAACTCACAAACTATTATCATTAAAATAACCGGAAAAGTATTTCTTATTATGTTTATTATTGATAAACTATAACTAGTTTTTACAAAGCCAGAAAATAGTCCTAAAAAATAGGTAATGAAATAATAAGCTAGTAAAATAATTGACATATTAAGTAAAACGTCTTTTTTATTTCTAAAACTATCCTTTTCATAACCCATAATAACAAACATTAAAATCAAAAATGGCAACATTATGCCAGTTACAACATACGCGTTTGCTATTTTGAATACAAAACTATTAAATAGTAAAAAAATTAGTAAAACAGCTTCTATTATAATTATTCTGTTATATCCCTTTTTCATCTAATCACCACTTTTTAATACTTTTGTATAAAATAACAAACCAAAGAAGAAAAACTTCTTTTCTTCTTTGCTTATTATTTTAATTACTTACTAGTTTTGATTATAAACCATAGTAATATCTAATCCACTGATTTCAACATCATTTGATGGAACAGAATCACTATCATATGATAATGTTAAAGTAAGATTTTTAGTTTCACCTTTAGCTAAAGTGTCTTCTGCTTTAACTGCTGCACCTGTATCAGTGTAAGTTAAAGTGTAAGTTAAACCTGCACATACTTTTGCTGCTTCTGCTGCTGAACCTTCTGCTGTACCTGCTGAAGTACATACTGGTTCTGGCTTAGTGAAAGTTCCAAGTTTTGCATCAATAGTACCTTTGTTTTCAACATCAAAAGTATATTTTACTCCGTCACCTGGCTTAACGATTGTGATTTTGTAATCACCAATTTTTGTTGCAGTTAACGTTGGTGCAGTTGCTACTGTAGCAGTTCCTGTTAAAGTAGCTTCACTTAAGTTAGCAAAGTGAATATCCCAAGTTGCAGCTTTTACTTCAGCAGTACCATTAATTGTTAACTGAGTAGATAAAGCAGCAAATGCGACAGTTAAACCTAATACAGCTACGATTAATGCAGCTATTGATAGAGTTTTAACTTTTCTTTCTTTTTCCATGCTTCTTCCTCCTTATTATATTACAGATATATAATATCATTTACTAAACACCCAGTCAAGACAAATAAATATATTATGCAAAAATTTTACATACAAAAAAAGAGAAATTACGTCAAATTTTCCCTTTTTCTTCTTAAAACATAATGCTTTTCGTCAATGTTTAAATATGATTCATATATTTTATCAATTACATCTTCTGGAAGCTTATTATAACTTTTTTCAATAAAATTTATTTCTTCCTTATTTGCAATATGAAAGTTATTAAAATCATATCTTATTCCACCTGAATCATATATTAAACCATTAATGAGTGTTGCACAGGTTTTATATGAAGAGTTAATCATTATTGTAGCTCCAGGAAAATAACCCATTAAAATACCACATAAATCCGCACTATATATTCTCATTAAGTCAGTGGCACTAATATCTTTCAAATACTTTAATTCATTTCTTAAAATAACGTCAACTAAGGCTGCTTTGACAGAACTTATTAACTTAATTGGATCCATATAACCATCACCAATATATTTTATGTACATAAAAAAAAGTAGTGATTAAACTACTTTAAAGATAATAAGTCCATAAAGTATTTATCAAAGATTTCCTTTATCATGAATAACTCTTCTTCTATCTCATCATGCATAATTAGGTAACTTTGATAAATTGGATAAGACTCTAACTTTTTATATAGACCGTTTATTTTAAGTTCCACTGATTTATCTTTATTATTAGCACTTATTTTCTGAAATTTCTTTATTTCATTTATAATGCTCATTATTTCTTCATCATTAGCCATTTTATCTTGAACTCTTAAATAATCTTTGTATAACTTAGACTTTTCAAAATCATCAAATAACTCATCTATTTTTTCTTCTATATCATTCATCTATCTTACCATCCAAGCTCCAAGTTTTAGCATCAGTAATTTTAACGTTTACTATTTTACCAATGTATTTCTTATCCGCCTTAACGTTAACTAATTTCATGGTATCAGTATAACCTGCCAGCATGCTTTCATCTTTTTCGCTTACGTTTTCTAATAAAACAGGCATAACTTTTCCAACTAATTTATCGTTAGCTTCTTTAGCATACTTATTTATTATTTCATTAAGTTTATATAGCCTTTGTTCTTTTTCTTCTTTTGATACGTTATCTTCCATTTTAGCAGCTGGAGTACCTTCTCTTGGTGAGTATATAAAAGTAAAAGCCGAATCATACTTACATTCTTTAGCAAGTTTTAAAGTTTCTTCAAAATCCTCATTTGTTTCACCCGGAAATCCTACTATTATATCAGTTGTAATAGATGCGTTATCCCCTAATTTTTCTCTTATTTTTTTATAAAGTTCTAAGTATGATTCTTTGGTATAACGTCTTCCCATAAGCTTTAATATTCTAGACGAACCTGATTGTACCGGAAGATGAATATAATTACAAATATTATCGTACTTTTTAATTATATCAATCATATTGTCAGTAAAATCCCAAGGATGAGATGTTACAAATCTTACTCTATCAATACCTGTTTTAGCAACATCTTCAAGTAAGTTTTCCATTTTATAATTTCTATCTTTAAAATCTTTACCATATGCATTAACATTTTGACCAAGTAGTGTAACTTCCATATATCCATTTTCTTTTAGTTTTTTAACTTCACTTATTATATCTTCTGGCATTCTACTTCTTTGCTTACCTCTTGTATAAGGAACAATACAGTACGTACAAAACTTATCACAACCATACATGATGTTTACCCATGCTTTATATTTAGAATCTCTTTTTGATGGAAGCCCTTCTATTACGTTTCCTTCGTTAGACCATACGTTAACTTCTAGTTTTTCAGTTTTCATGTGTTCTTTTAAAATTTCTGGAAGCTTATAGATATTATGAGTTCCAAATACAAAATCCATCCATTTATACTTATTAATTATTTCATCTACTACACTTTCTTCCTGACTCATACATCCTGCAAGTCCAACCATTAAATTAGGTTTATCCTGCTTTAAGTGCTTTATTCTACCAAGCATTCCAAAAGTTTTATTATGTGCGTTTTCTCTAATGGCACAAGTATTTAAAATAATTAAGTCAGCATCTTCATAATCATCTGTTTTGGTGAACTTCATATCTTCTAATATTGCGGATATTACCTCGCTATCGTGCTCGTTCATTTGACAACCATAAGTCTTAATAAAGTACTTTTTATTTTCTCCTAAGTTTTTAACTTCATCTGGAATTTTATATTCATTTCTTAATACTTTTATATCTTCTTTAGTTCTTTTTTTAGCTTCTTTATAATTTGGTTTTAACATATCAATCACTCATTTCTTAAAATAGTATAACACAAAAAAAAGAATTTGTTATTTTATTTATTCAAATTCATTTTTTTAACGTAAGAGTTCATTTTATAATCTACGTATGATGCAAAATCTCTTTTTCTCTTGATTTTAAAATACTCTTCTGCGCTTTTATAATATGATTCTATTATGATATCCTCTAATACGTCAGAAGGACTAATTTTTTTCTTGTATCTTTTAAATACTACATCAATTAAACTTTCATTATTTCTAATAGTTTGATCCTTTTCTTCTTCATCTACAAAAAAGTTAGAATTTAATCTCTTATTGGTCTTGCAAAAATTTGAAAGTCTAACATTTAAGTATCTTTGAAAATTAATGTTGCCATCATTATACAATTTGACTACGGTTTTATCAAAATATTCATCATATTTCTGTTTTAATATCTTTTTAAATTCTTCATTTGAAACATAAACTTTATCCTTGAACTTATCAAACACTAAATCTATAATATTTGAATACAAACATCTAAGTAATTCAACATTATCAAAGTTTCCGTACCTTATTTCTTCAATAATATCTAATCTATCGTCTTTGCATTCCTTATTAATTTTTCTTACCTTTTCTATTAACTTTGTTTTGAAAACAAAGTGAAGTGAATTTATATTATTTAGAATTTCTTCTATTAAAATCAAGTATTCTTTTTCAGTTAAGTCATAGCCTGCTAATTCTTCATAGCTAACACATTTTTCATAAAAATAATTAACTATATCTTTCGTTGGACCAAATCTAATACAATAATCATATATTAATTTTTCTTCATTTTCATAACAAAGAATTTTTCTTCTTATGAGGGAATTAAAATAATTATTTACCAATGAAGATTTATCAGACTTAACGTAAGAATTTAATAACTGATTTATAATGTCAACTGATAATTTTAAAACTTCATCATCAGCTAATACATGATTTTTATTAACTTTTTTCATCTTTTTGAATAAAAAAAGCGTATAATGCAATCTTATCTTATCTTCATTTTCAAAAATAGCATCATCAAAATTCATTCTTTTATCGCTTAAAACAACCTTTGCCTTTCTTCTTAAAAAATCATCGATTTTTGTATTTAAACCATTTTCGTAATAATAATCTATTAAGTCTTTTAATATTAAATCAATCTCACTTGTTATTTCCACATCATAATTTTTTGATAAATTCTTTTCAAAAATAGGTTTATAATATTCAAATATTATTCTCTTTCTTTCCTCAGTACAATTAAACCTTGTGTTAAAACAAAAGTTTTGTATACCATATAGTAGTAATTCCTGTTCCAAACTCATAAAACCCCTCTTTTCATTAAAGCTATTATACATATCTTAACTTTTTTGTCAAATAAAAAAGGCATTTTTATGCCTCTTTTAATGTTTTTACGTAGTCTTTAAATTCTTTTCCTCTAATTTCACATTCTTTATATTGATCCCAAGATGCTGATGCCGGAGATAAAAGAACAACATCTCCACTTTTTTTAATACCTTCTATTTCTTTCATAGCATCTTTTAAAAATTCATGTGTATAAACAGGGATTTTTAAACTTTTTGCATAGTCTTCTACTCTTTTTCTACACTCACCAATTGCTAAAACTGCTTTAACGTTTTTCATATATGGTGTAAGTTCATTAAAATCTTGTCCTCTTTCTAATCCGCCTAATATTATTATAGTTGGTTTATTAAATGAAGAAAGTGCAATTTGAGTACATTTAATGTTAGTTGCTTCAGTATCATTATAATACTTAACACCATCTATTTCTCCAGAAAATTCTAGTCTGTGTTCAACACCTTTAAAATTGTAAGCAACTTTTCTAATGGTATCATTTGATACGTTAAATTCTTTTGCTACCATAATAGATGCCATTACGTTTTCTTTATTATGGTTACCTACTATAATCATTTTATTAGTATCAAGTACTTCTTCATTATTATAATAAATAATATCATCTTTTAAGTAACAATCAGCCTTTTTCTTTGATGAGAAATATAACTTCTTAGACTTAATATCTTTTGTTTGTTTTAATACTTCATCATTTTCTAAATTAAGAATTGCAATATCATCTTTTGTTTGATTTTTAAATATCTTTGTTTTAACGTCTTTATACTTACTATAACTATTATCAAAAAAGTCAACGTGAGCTTCTGATAAATTAGTCATAACCGCTATATGAGGTTTAAATTCTTTTACGTTATTAAGTTGCTGGCAAGATGTTTCCATAACAATTACATCACCCTTTTGTAATTTATCTAAAAAACTACATAAAGGGTATCCTATGTTTCCTGCTAAATGGCATCTAATACCTTCTTCTTTAATCATTTCGTAAGTAAGTGTTGTAGTTGTTGTCTTACCATTAGTACCAGTAATAGAAACTAACGTAACGTCTTTTGGTAATAATCTATAAGCCATTTCTACTTCATTTATAACTTCTATTTTAAGTTCTTTTGCTTTTTCTATATATTTATGATGTATTGGAACTCCTGGATTCTTAATTAAATAATCATAACTTTCATCTAATAAGTCATCTGGATGTGAACCAAAGAAAAACTTAACTCCTAGATCTTTTAGTTCTTTTAGTTTATCCTTATCTACCTTACTTTCATCTTTACCATCATTTATTAAAACTTCATTTCCTCTTTTTATTAAAAATTTAGCAGCTTCATACCCACTTCTTGCAAATCCTAATATAAATATTTTATTATTTTCAAACATATATAACACCTCGTAATAATTATACTATAATAAACGTATTTTAACTAACTTTTTTTAATTAAAGTATTTATTTTTTCTAAATTATCAAACGTAATACCTACATATTCATCTTCCATAACTAATATAGACGCCTTTTTATAATTATCATCATAATATCTTTTTAATATATCTATATTGCGAGGTTTAATATTTATGTTAAATATCTCCTTACTTATAATAAATTTTTTTAAATAATTTAATAATTCAATTTCTGTTTTCATAACTACTTATTCCTTTCTCAAATAAAAAAATCACAATAGTATTATAGTGATTTTAATTAAAAAAATATGTCGAATCGTGTTATTTTTCATAATTTTGTAATTAATATTTATCAGTATTAATCATTATCTGAAATAAAAAAAACAAACCACTTCTTTTACATAGCAAGTGATTTTGCTTTTTCTTTTTCTTCTAATGCTTCCTTAATTGCATCTAAGTTATCAAAGGTTATTCCTACGTATTCGTCATCCATAACTTTTGTTAGTGCACGCTTATATTCTTCATCATAGTATCTTCTTAATTCTGCATTGTTAGGTACAAGTAAAGAATTAAAATCATCTTTAGCAATATTAAATTTACTTAGATAACCCGTAGATACTTTTTCACGAACAACAAGATAACTTATAAGCTTTTGTTCTTTTAACATTGTATTTCTCCTTTCTTTATATAATAAAATTAAAGCCAAATTAAAATCACTATAAAAAATAGCGATAGAAAGAATTTACCACATTTTTTTAAATAATGCAAGTTTTTTTAATAATTTTTAATGTTTTTTCTTGATAAAAAGCTTGTTATAGCTCACATACAAATCTAAATACTTATGAAAATACATCTTAAATGTTTCATATATTTCACTTTCTACTTCAATGTGATTTAAACCTATTTTTTCTAATTCTTTATTTTCTAACTTTTCATATTTACTTATGTTTCTTTTACCATATACGTCATAAATATCACCTTTTATCTTAATAAATATATGACTTATATGAGCATAATATTTATCACATGAAACAAAACAAGCATTTTTATAAATGCTTTTAAGCATTCTTGAAAAATAAAAACAATATCCATTAGTAAATGTTTTATAAGTATTAAAGTAAAGAAAATCAGAAAGAGCTTTTCCTTTATAATACTCTTTAGTACTAATATATGCTTTTTTAAGCAAATAGATTACTGCTTCTACGTTTTCTTCTAAAAAATCCATGGTGTCTTTATCAACATAGTATCTCATTTTTCAATCACTCTTTTTCTAATAGAAAGTATGATATCATAAAATTAAATTTAACACAAATAAAAAAAGGAATTAATCCTTTTATTTATTTGCCGGAATAAGTTTATCCTTACCACCCATATAAGGTCTTAATTTTTCTGGTATAAGAACACTTCCATCTTCTTGTAAATTGTTTTCTAAAAATGCAATTAACATTCTAGGAGGAGCGATAACGGTATTGTTTAAAGTATGTGCAAACTCTTTTGTTCCATCAGACTTTTTATAACGTATACCAAGTCTTCTTGCTTGTGCATCAGTAAGATTAGAACATGAACATACCTCAAAGTATTTTTGTTGTCTAGGACTCCAAGCTTCTATATCGCAAGATCTATATTTAAGGTCTGCTAAATCTCCAGAACAGCAAACAAGTTTTCTAACTGGAATATCAAGACTTCTAAATAATTCAACAGAATAATTCCACATCTTGTTATACCAAGATTCACTATCTTCTGGTTTACATACTACTACCATTTCTTGCTTTTCAAACTGGTGAATTCTATATACCCCACGTTCTTCTATTCCGTGTGCTCCAACTTCTTTTCTAAAGCAAGGAGAATATGATGTCATTGTAATAGGAAGCATATCTTCCGTTAATAATTGATCTTTAAACTTAGCTATCATAGAGTGTTCTGACGTACCTATTAAGTATAAATCTTCACCTTCTATTTTATACATCATAGCTTCTTTTTCTTCAAACGACATAACTCCATCAACTGCATCAGAATGAATCATATATGGTGGAATGCAGTATGTAAATCCTTTATCTATCATAAAGTCTCTTGCGTATGCTAATACAGCTGAATGAAGACGTGCAATATCTCCCATTAAATAGTAAAAACCATTACCAGATACTCTTGCAGCAGCATCCTTATCTAATCCGTTAAATGAAGCCATTATATCTGAATGATATGGAATTTCATAATCAGGAACTTTAGGTTCTCCAAATCTTCCTTCTTCAACGTTTTTAGAGTCATCTTCTCCAATTGGAACGTCACTTGCTATTATGTTTGGTATTACCATCATTCTTTCTTTTATTTCTTTTTCAAGTATTTCCTCTTCTTTTTCAATTTTCGGAATAGATTCTTTAATAGAGGCAACTTCATTTTTTATTTTGTTGGCACCATCTATATCTTTATTGCGCATAAGATTTCCTATCTCTTTACTTAAAGAGTTAATCTTACTTCTTTTTTCATCAGCTTCTGTTTTTATCTTACGATACTTTATGTCCATATCATAAACTTCATCAACAAGTGGTAATTTCTTATCTTGAAACTTCTTTTTAATATTTTCTTTTACTAATTCTTTGTTTTCTCTTATTAATTTAATATCTATCATTTTTCTATCTCCTTTAATCTATTTAGTATTTTTTCATAAGAAGGCATATACCTTTTTTCTACTCTTTCATAATCTTTTACGGAAGGATTTTTTATCCTAGTTAAATCTATGTTATTTTTTAAATCTGCTAGTTTTACTTCTAAAGCCTCTTTACTACCGGTTTTTATTATGTTATCTATATAAGCATCATAACTTACGTCTTTTCTTCTAGTTAGCACTAATATATCACTTACTATTTTGCTTGGAAAACCAATTTCTAATAAATCTTCTTTAGTTACGTTTTTATCTTCCATAACATCGTGAAGTAGTGCTACTACCTTTTCTTCTTTTTCTAAAACGTTTTTATATACGTAAAATAGATGAAGAACGTAAGGAAATCCGCCTTTATCAGTGTCGCTTTTAAATAACTCTAATGATAATTCTAAAGCCTTATAAATCATATCATTACTTTCTTTTAATTCTTCATACTTTTCTTCTGTTAAGTATTCTTTTAACATATGTCCTCCTTTTATTTTTTAGGTATTATAACCTCTTCAAACCTATATTTTTGTTTTACATCAGGATACTTTTCATGGTCAACTTCTGATAAAAACATATCAAGAGGTCTTGCAAAACAAGCACAATCATCATACAAGTGTCTATATATTACAAGTATTTCACCTGTTTCCGAGTGAACTGCTAAATCTTCTACCAAATATAAGTTACCCTTAAAATGTCTATAAATGCTTTTTAGTTTTATCTTCCTCATATTTACTATTCCTTTCAATGTTATATTCATATATTACTACTTGATTTTCGGAAAAATTATACAAAGAATGATTCTTAGGTACGTTTCTATAGCAAAGTATTCTGGCACCTAATTTTTCCACCGTTTTACAAGAAGCAATATTATTTAGAAATATACTAAATATCATTTTATCAATATCATTATCAAGCATGACTTTTTTTAATAGTTTAAGCGCTGAAAATGCATAACCTTTTCTTCTAAACTTTTCTTTAATCACATAACCAACATTACCATAATACTTAGTAAACTCATCATCCGAAAAATCTTCAAACCATATAATTCCAACAAGTTCATCCGTTCCATGCAAATAAATATCAATCGTATTATCATATTCTTCAAAATCTTTTGGTATCGTTAAATCTATTTTGCCATCCGTATTTAATATTATTCTTTCATCCATGAAATATCTCCTATAAATAAAAAGAATAAGCCCTAACGTTGGAGTGATGTTAACCACGGTGCCATCCAAGCTTATTCTTAATTTACATAACGGTTTTACCCGCGAATGAATTTTAGCTCATTCGTCTTAGAAGTAGATTCATTAGCAATTATTTATTACCTTCCACCAAATGGTAACTCTCTATAAAATAAATAAAACTAACTACTAATCTTCATCATCAATTTAAATATATACTTATATTACAATAATTACGTACGGTTGTCAAATTACAAATTAACATTATGATATACTTTTTGAACATCTTCAACGTCGTCCAACATATTAAGTAATTTATCAAAGTTTTCCTTATCTTCTCCATCTAATGTAACTGTTTCGCTAGGAAGATAAGTTACTTCATCTACTATAAATTCTGCATCCTTTTTAGCGTTTGTTATAGCATCTTTGATTTTATATAAATCTGATGGGTCTCCATATATACTTACGTTACCGTCTTCTGCTTCTATTTCTTTAGCATCTACCTCACCAATTAATAGTGCTTCTAAAGCTTCATCTTCAGTCATATCTTTTACGATTACAACTGATAAATGCTCATACATATGAGATACGCATCCCGAAACTCCCATCTTACCTTTCGATTTTGTAAATGCATTTCTAACTAAACTTACCGTTCTATTTACGTTATCCGTTAAACAATCAACCATAACGGTTGCACCACCAGATGCAAAACCTTCATACCTAACTGATGTATAACTTTCATCTGCGCCACTATTTACCTTATCTATTGCTCTTTTAATTACATCTGCTGGAACTTGTTCTTTTTTAGCTTTTTCAATTAAATGTCTTAAACTTAAGTTGCCATTAGGATCAGTACCACCTTGTTTTGCTACTTGATATATTTCTTTTGCATAGCTTGAATATACCTTTGCCTTAGCAGCTCCTGTCTTTGCTTTACTAGCAGCTATATTTGGAAATCTTCCCATAATTTTTCACCTCATCTTTATACCTTTCTATTCTACTTTATTTTAAGTGTTTTTTCAAGAACTTATGTTTAAATTATCAAAAACATTAACATAACTAAAATAAGGTGATTAATGTGATAAAGATAATTGAAAAAGATTTTTTAGACGATGATTTTATAATAAAGCCATTTACTAGAAATATAAAAATAAATGAAAACATATATTTTAAAAAGGATGATACATATTATTTTGGTAATTATAAAAGTGATAAATTAAGCCATATAAAAGAAAAAATAAATAAAAATAAAAAAAGAATAATAAGTGCTATTGAAAATGGTACAACAATTATTATTCATGGTAATAGTATTGAATTGTTTAATAATAGTTTTAAGGCTTGTGATATAAATTTATTTACCGCATATGATGATAAAAAAATATTTAAAAGAAAAAAAGTTAAGTTTGTAAATGACCTAAACCATGGTATAAACTCACTTAACTTTAAATATAAAAATCTAATAAGTTTTAAATAATTATTTTGTCATACTAACTTTAAATGGTGATTTAAAAGATGGATCACGACTTTCCTTATAATCAAATAACATGTTTAATGAAAAGTATATTATAAGAAGTAAGATAACTATTTCTAAAACGTTTATTATGTTTTTTAATAAAGGACTCATCTTTTTCTTATCTTGTCTGTTTCCGCAATGCGAGCAGTATAAATCATAAGCGTTAATTTTATTACCACAAAAAGTGCAGTATTTACAAGATGCAAAATTATCCTCTTTATCAACATTATTTTCTTCGCTGTTATATAAAGGTCCTAAATCAATATCTTCATCTTCTTTATCTAACTTTATTTCCTTTATATTATCTTGTTTTTCTTCAGCATGATACATAGGAACATAATCATAGTTAGGAACGTATGAGTTTGAGTTATTTTGGTTATTAAGTGTATTTACATTATTAAAATCATTAACGTTATTTATGTTATTTAAAGTATTTTCATTTGATAAGGCTTTAGAATTATTATTATTTTCAAATGGTTCATATTCATTTGATGAAAAATCTTCATTTTCTACTTTATTTTTATTTGCAAGTAAGTCTAGTACCTTGATAAAAAAGTATAAACCAAATCCCCCGATTGATATAAACAAATAAATTTTAAGTGATGAAAGTATTTGTAAAAGTGCAGTTCCATTATTTATTATTTTAAATTGAATTATGTTAAGAATGTATATAATAGCCGCACTAATTCCAACACCAAGAGGTATAAAAGTTAATATTTTTTTCATAATGTCACCCACTTTTTAAAGTTTAATCCCTTTTTAATTGTCTCTATTATAATCATTTTATGAAAAAAAGCAAGTAATTATAACATGAAGTTTTTCCTTTAAATAAAAGAAAACCACGTAATAATTATTTGCTAAAATCAATCTATTATATCAACCCATGATGGAAAAGGATATTTTTTACTACTCGAGTTATAACAATTCAAACTTTCAAAGTCACTACTCTTACTTAGTTTTAATCTATAACTATCATCCATTGGATTACCAATATCATTTGGAATCTGATCCCACCTAAGTCCAAAATTATATAAATCTCTTTTTGAAAATCTTTTTTTATCTCCATTTATTAAAATACTTTTTATCGGAATCATTCTAACATAATTACAATAAGATGTTGTATTGTTAGCAATAACATTTTTTCCTAATTTGGTAACATCTTTATCTATTATAATGTTAATAGGAGTATTACTATTTCTAAATGGCTGCTCTCTATTTCCATTTAAATTATTAGCTTTTATTATTAATTTGTTTATTTTAGCACCCTCAAAAGTATCATTTCCAAGTGACGTAACACCCTTTCCTACCGTTAATGTATCTATAATACTACCTGTAAAACTATACCAATTAAACGTTCCATTTTCAATTTTAAAATTTTGTATTTTAGAGCCACTAAAAGTTGATTGCCCAATATTCATATTACCAGTATTACCTACTATTAAATTATTTATGGTTGTATTTTGAAATATTGAACTTCCAAGATTACCGCCATCTACTTTAATTACACCTATTTTAGTATTTTTAAACGTCGCATTAATACTAACGTTACTAGTTACTATTAGCGCATCAATTTGAACATCAGAGAAATTAGAACAATTTTTTTCACTACTTTCACAATTTTTTATTGTTTTTATTGTATCAGGGAAAGTTAAAATATCATCATGCTTCTGAAGCCAACTTTTTCCTTCGTTTGAAAGACCATCAGCACAGGAATGTTTACCATTATCTTCATTACACCATGAAAAATACTGAGTAGGAGGAATTTCATATACTTGTTGTACTCCGTCACCATTATATATAACCTTTGCGATATCATCTTTCACTATAAGGGTATATGCGTTATTAATTTCATTTTCCTTACTGTTATATGGATCATTAAATTCATCTAAATATCCATTTGATATTAATTTGGGTATGCTATCACACTTACTTAAATCTAACTCCTGAGCTGAACATAATTTGTAAGCTTTTATAATCATCTTTTTGTTTATGTCGTTAGCTTTTTTTCTAGTTTTATTTATCTGTTTATTAACATTTATGGTTGCAATTATAATTATTATTGCAAGTACTACTATTACCGCTAGTAATTCTATCAGCGTAAACCCTTTTTTATTTTTCATCTTTATACCTTCTTACTAATTTCTATTTAAATAATCATCATAAGTTGTCATTTTATCTATGTATTTTCCGTCTTCTTTAAACTCAATTATTCTGTTTGCTACACTATTTATAAGTTCATAATCATATGAAGAAAACAAACATACACCCTTAAAGTTTTTCATTCCTTTATTTAAAGATGTAATTGATTCTATATCCAAATGGTTAGTTGGTTCATCTAATATTATTACGTTAGCACACCTAAGCATCATACGCGAAAACATAAGTCTTACCTTTTCACCACCTGATAGAACAGATACTTTCTTTAATGCTTCTTCACCCGAAAATAACATTCTACCTAAAAAGCCTCTTAAGAAAGCTTCTTCTTGTTCTTTAGAATATGGTCTTAAAAAATCAACTAAGTTAACATCTTCCTTAAAATATTTATCATGATCCTTAGGAAAATATGAAAAACTTGTTGTAGTACCCCAACGGACGGTTCCAGAATCAGGTTTTTCCTCTCCTGTTATTATTTTAAATAACGTTGTTTTAGCAAGCTCATTTCTACCTACAAAAGCAACTTTATCAGTGTTATTTATTGTTAAATTAAGGTTCTTTAAAACGACTTGCCCATCTATCGTCTTAGAAATTCCCTTAAGTTCTAATACATCACGTCCAAGTGGTCTATCTATATCAAAATTAATATATGGATATTTTCTTGATGATTGTGCTATATCATCTAATTCTATTTTTTCTAGTAATTTTTTCCTTGAGGTCGCCTGCTTAGATTTAGAAGCATTTGCACTAAAACGTCTAATAAATTCTTGTAATTCTTTTATTTTGTCTTCTTTTTTCTTATTAGAGTCTCTCATTTGTTTTTGAATTAGTTCACTAGATTCAAGCCAAAAATCATAGTTACCAACATACATTTTTATCTTTCCATAATCTATATCTAAAATATGGGTGCATACTTTATTTAAAAAGTGCCTGTCATGTGATACTACTATTACCGTGTTTTTAAAATCTAACAAAAAGTTTTCTAACCAAATTTTTGCATTTATGTCTAAGTAGTTTGTAGGCTCATCTAAAATAAGGATATCCGGATTACCAAAAAGACTTTGTGCAAGAAGTACCTTTACCTTATCTTCTCCAGATAAATTTCCCATCTTATCATAGAAAAACGCCCTATCAAGACCAATACCCGCAAGTAATATTTCAGCATCACTTTCGGCTTGCCATCCATCCATTTCGGCAAATTCTGCTTCAAGTTCTCCAACCCTTAATCCGTCAGCATCATTAAAGTCTGGTTTTGAATATATTTCTTCTTTTTCTTTCATTATGCTATATAGTTTTTGATTTCCCATTATAACAGTTTCAATAACGTCTTTACTATCATAGGCATTATGATCTTGTTTTAATACAGACATACGTTCATTTTCGGTTAAAACAACATCCCCTTTTGTTGAATCTATGTCACCGGATAAAACCTTTAAGAAGGTTGATTTCCCAGCACCATTAGCGCCTATTACGCCGTAACAGTTACCGGGTGTAAACTTTAAATTTACATCTTTAAATAAGGTTCTTTTTCCAAAGGTTAGGCTTAAATTATTTACTTGTAACATAATTACCTCCCACTACTTATTTAAGTTTACTAAAGAAAATTAAAAAAAGCAATTGCAAAACACTTATATTTTGACAAATGCTTAATTTTATTTATTTTTCTTTAACAGCCTTAAACATTTTCTTCCATAAACCGCTTTCAGAATAATTTAGTATTCCAACCTTATAAACCTTAAGACCATATTTTACTAATAAATAATTTAAAAGTATTAAAAGTATTATTCCAATTATTATTACACCAACACCTATTTCTCCAGAAAGTAAAAGACTAGGCGCAAGAGATACCGATATTAAAGGAATCATTGCCATAACTTTTATAAATGTAGAACCAGGAAATGCTGTAGATAAAATTATTAAGTAATATCCTATTACACTTATTATCATAAGTGGTGTTTGAAGTTGCTGATAATTTTCCATATTAGTTGTCATTGATGCTAATATGCCCGCTAAAAGAGAGTAAGCTAAAAAACTAAGTATTATTAAAATTATTATAAGTGGGATTATATAACCTAACTTATTTATTATTCCACTATTTTTTATTAAGTCTACCGCACCTGTTAAATCAAGATTTGATGCTGCATCCTTTAAAGCAGAAAATGAACCACTACTTTTGCTAGTTAGTTTTCTTACAATAAGACCAATACCAGAATACATTAAAAGAAGAAAACCTTGAAATAAAACAAATAAATTACTTGCTAATACCTTAGAGAAGAAATGTGCTTTAGCAGATACGTTTCCTATTATTATTTCCATACCGCGAGTTGATTTTTCTTCGTTTATTTCTGCTCCTATCATTTGAACTAAAAACATTATTAACATAAAACAAGGAAGCACAATTATTAATGAAAGTACGGAAAGAAGAGATCTTGAAGATTCTTCATCCTTACTTTTTTCTTTATCAACGAAGGTTCTTTTTATGGTAACTTCTTTTGATATTTTAGCAAGTTCATCTTTATCTATATTTGAATTATTTATTGCAATTATCTCTTTTGCACTATTTAAAGAAGCTTTAATTGCTTGGTACTTTAATGTATCAACATAAGAATCCGTTATAAACTCTGCATTAAAGAAATTACCTTTATCTTCTTTTATAACTAATAAAATATCTTTTTTACCCTTTAGTTTTTTCTTTTCTTTATTTAAATCATTTACCTTTTTTATGATGACTTTTGAATCATTTAAATACTTACCAACGTTTTTTAAGTTTTTCTCTATCACATTATAATAACCCGTGTTATCTATAACGTTTATCTTTACATCACCACTAAAGTCTCCTCCAAAAAACGTAACAATACCATCTATGTTAACAAGTGCTACTATAACTAGCATAACAATTACATTAACAATCTTAAACCATTTACTTTTTATGTTTTTCTTAAAACTATGCTTAGTTAAAAATATAAACTTATTTTCCATATACTTCACCTACTTTTGCTATAAATATTTCTTCTAAACTAGCATCTTCAAGTGCAAATTTAGTTATATTATCTTTTGTTTTTATATAATTAAATATGTTTTTAAAATATTTCTCATCTTTTATATTAACTTTAAATAAAGAAGATATCTTGCTTACTGATAAAACACCATCTATTTTTTCTAGTTCACTTTTTTTTACGTCACCTTCTATTATTACTTTTTTTATTTTATAATCTTTTTTTATGTCTTTTAAATAACCTTCTAAGACGGTTTTACCTTTAACTAATATAAGTAATTTTTCACAAAAAAGTTCAACGTGATCCATTCTGTGTGATGAAAATATAATTGATGTTCCTTTATCTTTTAACTCTAATATAACGTTTTTAAAAAGTTCTATATTAAGTGGATCTAGTCCAGAAAATGGCTCATCTAATATTAAAAGTTCTGGTTCATTTATAATTGCAGATATAAACTGAACTTTCTGCTGATTACCTTTTGATAATGTATTTATTTTTCTATCTTTATAATCTTCTATTTCAAACTTTTTAAGAAGTTTATCTAGCCTTTCTAAAATGGTTTTTTCATCTAATGATTTTAAAGCTCCATAATAAAGCATCTGTTCTTTTACCGTTAGTTTAGTAAGTAAACTTCTTTCTTCTGTTAAAAAGCCTATTTTATCTGTTACGTCATAATCTATTTTTTTATTGTTAAAACTAATGGACCCACTAGATGGACTAATTAAATTCATAATCATTCTAAAAGTTGTTGTTTTACCAGCCCCATTAACTCCTAAAAGTCCAAATATTTCTTTCTTTTTAACTTCAAAAGAAATATTATCTACTGCCTTAAAATCACCATAATACTTAGTTACGTTTTTTACCTTTAGCATACTATCACTCCTTTTTGGTAACATATAAAACTGATTTATTATCAAAGTTTAAAGTGTTAAACTCATGCTTAAACTCATCAAAGTCATAATTTTTATAAATATCATAAGCATTTTCTATAATTTCTCCGTGCTTAATTATATAGTTATATATCATAGATGCAACATTAGATGGGCTTTCAAATAATCTAACAAGATTTGTTGTAAGAACCTTTTTATTTAATTCAAATAATTTTTCATCAAATAAGTTTTCTCTTAATTTTTCATCTATTTTTTCAATAAACAAATCCTTCTTATCTGTATCAGATGAAAACATAAGTAAAATAACATCATCAAAACAAGAATAATTCATATCTAGTCCTGTCTTTATAATACCATCTTTAATTAAGTTTTTCTCAAATGCAACCGAAAAGCCGAATTTCATGTCCAAAAGCATATCTAAGAATAATAATCTCTTATGTGACTCTACTCCAGTAAGTTTTGGAACCTTTATTTTATAACAAATACCAACTTTTGGAATAACAACGTTTTTCTTAACTTCTTTATATTCTTCGCATACTTTAACATCTTCATCATACTCTTTAATTTTTATATCAGAAGATTTATTAAACCCTTTACTTTTCATTATGCCCTTTATTAAGGAAATAGTTTTTGTTGGATCAATATTGCCATATAAAACCAAAACCATATTAGATGGATTATAAAAGGTATTATAGCATCTATATAAATCTTCCTTAGTTATTTTAGAAATACTTTTCTTATCTCCTATCGTTCTATACTTATTTGGATTAGTATTTAACGTCATATTAAACATCTCTTCAAAAATATACCTATCAACGTTATCACTAGTCATATTTATCTCTTCATTAATTATTGGTTTTTCTTTTTCTACGTTTTCATCAGTAAAATAAGGAGATAAAACAAAGTTAACTAATTCTTCAAGGCAAGGATAAAAATTATCAGTACAAGAAAAATAATAGTTTGTAATTAAGTGATTTGTAAAAGCATTAACGTCCGCTCCAAACTTCTTAAACTTCTCAAATACCCCTTCATTATCACTTGATTCAAATAATTTATGCTCTAAAAAGTGTGCTATTCCCTTTGGAAAACTTACCATCTCTTTTTCGCAGGTTGGTACAAATTCATTATTAGAAGAACCATAATGAGTTACGAAAAAAGCACCTTTTTTTGCAAAACCATTTTTTTTATAAATGTATACGTTAAGTCCGTTTTCTAACTCTTCATGATAAATTACTTCATCTATTTTCTTCATTATTATTTTTTCCATAACTTTATTCTCCTTTTAAAAAGTAACATATATGTGGATAAACTTTAGAAGCAAATTTTTCTATGTCTTTTTTTGTTACTTTGTTTATATTTTCTATTAATTCACTAGTGCTTTTAATACCAAATAAATTTAGCTTGTTATAGCTTCCTATAATATTTGTAATTTTATCTTGTGATTCCTCGTATAAAGTTATGTAACTTTTTTTAGCGTGTTCTACTTCTTCTTCACTTAAATTTTTCATTTCTCCTATAATTTTGTTAGTAAGTTTATATGCCTTATCAAAGTTTTCTTTTTCAATTCCCATTATTATATACATTAAAGAATCATCTTTTTCATATCTTGCAAATGAATAATATGCTAGTTTATTTTCTTCTCTTATTATAGAAAATAGCCTTGATGATACACCGCCACCTAAAATAATTCTATATAAAGGCGCAACATAATTTCTTTCGAAATCTGTTAAGTTTTTTAAATATAAAACATAGTTTATTATGTTTTGAGTACCAAAAAAATCTTCTGTTATAACTTTATTTTCTTCCTTTTCATTATCATTATCAATTAGAAGTTTAACATCAAACTTTTTATTTTTCTTTATTTTACTTGTTATTATATCTATTATAGGATTATCAAAATCTATATCTCCTGATAAAACAAGGGATATACTGCTATTATTTATCATATCTAAATAATCATCATATAAACTTTTACTAGTTATTTTATCTAAGTATTTTAAATCACTCATATATGTATAAGCTTTATTTTCATCTAAATTCTTTAAAACCTGTCTTTCTATATATGAACCTGAATCTTCCTTTATCTTTTCTAAAGCACTTTTTTTAGTTTCATAAATTAAATCAAAAGTATCAGAATCAAATGCTGAATTACTAACTAATGGATTAAATATAATCTCGCAAAAAAGGTCTATCACATCTTTTAAATTGCCATCTTTAGTATATTTATCAATTAACGTAGAAAAAGTAAAACCAGTAATATGATAATTTCCAACCCTACTAGATGAAGCATATAAAGATGCGTCATAACATTCTAATGATTTTATGTATAATTTTTCACTAGTATCATATTTTTTACATGATTCCATAAGCATGTTTCTAAGCATCATTCTATTTGTTATAGTACTTTTTGATACAGGACTTTTAAAATATAATCTTCCCGCTACTTGCTTAAATTTATTAGTTTTAATAATGGTAACTGGGACGTTATTAACTTCTTTTTTTAATATTTTCATTTATATCACCTTTCTTATTATGGCTTTATAATTAGATTATATCATTTATCACAAAAAAAGATAGAAAATCACTTTATTTTCTATCTATTAATTATAACTTCTTATAAAATGGACTCTAATGCTAATTTTATCATTTCATCAAAGCCAGTTTGTCTATCTATGCTTGACAAACTTTCTTTTGTAACTAAATTATCTGATATAGTAAGTAAGCAAGCTGCTTTTTTACCTAAAACATTAGCATTATGAAAAAGTGCAAATGTCTCCATTTCAATAGCAGTGCAGCCATATTCTTTAAACAAAATATTTGGGTTTTCCGTTTCATTATAAAATGCATCACTATTGTATACAATTGATTTAAGTACGTTTATATTTAAATCTTTTGCTGTTTTAATTATCTTATCATTTAAAATTTCACTACTACTTAATACCTTTTTACAAGTACCATTTTGCACTAGGGCATAACTTGATTTAGAATAGGATTTCTCTGCTAAAACAATACTTTTAAGAGGAAGTTTATCTGTTGTTGCTCCTGCTGAACCTACTCTTATAATATTATCTACATCATAAAATTTATATAGTTCATAAGAATAAATACCAATTGATGGATTTCCCATTCCGTGTGCCATAACGGTTACTCTTTTGTTTTTATAATAACCAGTATATGCATACATTCCTCTTACTTTATTAACTAGCTTACAATCACTTAAATAGTTTTCTGCTATATATTTAGCACGCATAGGATCCCCTGGCATTATAACGGTTTTAGATATATCTTCTTTTAAAGCTTCATTATGTGGTGTTGGCATAAAAAGCCTCCTTCCTATGATTAAATTATACCATAATTTACTTGATATTTTTACAATATATGTTAGAATAGAAAACACTTTATAAAGGGTGACTTATATGAAAAATAAATACAAATGGAATAAAAAAGAAATATTTAAAACTTATTTAGAAAATATAAGGGAAATATATGGTTATGGAAACATAATAGAAAGACTTTATGACAAAGACTATTTAGAAGATATGATTCTTGAAACATTAAAACTTCCATACTATTATCCAAAAATTTTAAGGTATTTAAATTTTAAAAATGATATGAATGAGGATTACAACTTTGTAAATGAAGTATTAACTTCTTTTCAAAAAGAAAAAATAGAGATAATTATTAAAAATGCTTTAGAGTTTAATTTCAATTACTCATTAAAATATAATCCATATGAAGAAAACACAGATTATATAAAACTTACTAAAGAATATTTAAAAAACATAAGTTTAACTTTATACGATGAATTAAATAATGTTATAGATAATAACAGATTATACATAGATAAGCATAAGGATTCAGATAATATAGCATTTGAAGGTGCTTGTTATTCTTTGGAAAATAAAAATTTCTACAAGATAAATCATACCTGTTATAATAATTTATTTATTACGTTAAATCATGAAAACGTACATGGCACATTTAATAAGATATCAAATAGGAAATTTGATAAGAATAAAAAACTTTCCTTATATCGTGAGGTGGGAAGTATATTAATCGAATTATATGGTAGCTGCTATTTATATGAAAATGGTTACATAGATGATAGTCAATACAGTTTCTTACACGATTCCGTTTACCTAACAAATATTTATAATGATGCTGAGTTAACCGATTTTTTATATAAGATGGCAAACGCTTCTTTTGATAAGAATATAAAAACAATGAAAAAAGTTATTAACTCAGAAATACAAATTAATCCTAATTATGATTTTAAAATAAATGAGCTAAATGAACTTCCTTTATCTTACTATTTAATTTATTTATATTCTGCTGCAATTGCTATTTGTATATTTGAAAAATATAAAGATAATCCTAAAGAAGGTATGAAAGTAGCAATAGATATTATGCTAAACGTAAACGAAGAAAATGAAAAAGAATTATTTGAACTTTATGATATTGATTTAGAACGATACTTAAATGAGTATAAGTTTAAAAATAAGTGTTTAGTAAAAAGAAGAACAAACTAATCGTCAGTTTGTTCTTCTTTGTCATTATTCTCATATTTTACTAATACTTCACGAGGTTTTGAGCCATTAGGAGGTCCTACTATACCTCTTTCTTCTAGTAAGTCTATCATTCTAGCTGCTCTGTTATATCCAAGACGATATTTTCTTTGTAAAAGTGAAGCACTTGTCTTTCCACTTTTTATTACAAAGTCAACTACTTCATTATATAAAGGATCATCATACTTATCATCTTTTGAATCATATGATGCTGATTGTGAGCCTGCCGGTGAAGATGTTAAGTTAGTAAACTTTTCGTCATACTGAGCTTTTTGTTGTTTTATAGTATAATCAACAACTTTTTGAACCTCTTCTTCAGATACAAATGAACCTTGAATTCTAGTTGGAGTACCCTCTCCCATTGGAAGGAATAACATATCACCTTTACCAATTAATTTTTCAGCTCCAGTCATATCAAGTATTGTTCTAGAATCTATTGATGATGATACGGTAAATGCTATACGAGATGGAATGTTTGCTTTTACCACACCCGTTATAACATCCGTTGATGGTCTTTGTGTTGCAACTATTAAATGAATACCTGCTGCACGAGCCATCTGTGTAATTCTCATTATAGAATCTTCAACTTCTTTTGCTGCAACCAACATAAGATCAGCAAGTTCGTCTATTAAAACAACAATATAAGGTAGTTTTTTTGCGGAAGTATCGCCAGAATCTATCTTCTTTTGCATTAATTTGTTATAGCCTTCAATATTTTTAGTACCACTATCACTTAATAAATCATAACGATGTTCCATTTCTTCTACTATCTTTTTAAGAACAATAGAAGCTTTTTTAGGATCATTTACAACTGGTGCTAATAGATGTGGTGCACCATTATACATAGAAAGTTCTACCTTTTTAGGATCAACCATAACAAGTTTTACCTCATCCGGTTTAGCACGCATTAGAATTGATGTAATAACCGAGTTAACACATACTGATTTACCTGATCCTGTTGCACCTGCAATTAAAAGGTGCGGAGTCTTATTTACTTCCATCCATCTAGGATTTCCCATAATATCTTTACCTAATACTGCAAGAAGTTTGCTATCTTCTTTTTCTTTTGGAACGGCTGCTAAAACCTCTCTTAATGATACAGGTGTAGTAACTTTATTAGGAATATCAATACCTATTGTACTTTTACCTGGTATAGGAGCTTGTATCCTTACGTCTTTTGCAGCTAGTGCTAATGCAATTTCCTTATTCAAACTTAATATTTTATTAACTTTTGTTCCTGATTTAACTTCTAGTTCATACTGGGTTACGGTAGGTCCAACATGCGCTGCAACTACTTTACCATTAATGTCAAAATCAGTCAAAACTTGTTCAAGTAATTTAATGTTAGATGATATACTCTCTTCATTAGCTTTTGTATTTACTTTTTTAGGAACGTTTAAAAGAGAAATTGGTGGAAGTTTATATTCACCATTTATAACAGGTTCACTATCTTCTTCTACCTCTTCTAAATGAGTAGGATTTAAATCATTAATATTTGATATAACAACCCTTTTATCTTTAGGAGATTCCTTTTCTTCTGCTTCAACCTCATCTTCTTCTAATTCGTCATCATCAGAATCCTTCTTATTAAGCCATTTTTTAGGAACAAAGAATAAGATTATCTTTCTTAAAAGAGTTGCTGGTGAAATATTAAATATAAGCATTGCACCAAATAATATTAATACCCAACATATTATCTTTGAACCTAAAACATCAAATGCAAGAACAAATAAATATGAGAATATTGCACCAAGTATTCCTCCACCTTGAATAAAGTTAACATCATTAAACCCTGATACAATGTTTGCTAAAGTATCTTGAAATACCGCACTTCCTACGTTTGTATCATACATTATGTATTTTACGTGTGACATCGAAAGGATAGCTATTGCAAACAAATAAAATCCAATTAGTTTTTTAGTAAATAACTTAGGTTTTTCCCTAAATAATAATACGTAGCCTCCTACTAATAAAAAGTATACCAATCCCCAGTTATAAAAAGCTCCAAATAAAAATATGCCAAAATTACTTACCATTCTTCCTACAAAACCTGATCTAAGTAATCCTAGTATTGTTAAAACTATATATAATATTCCAAATATTTCTACTGGAATTTTTCCTTTTTTCTTACTTGAAGATGATGTTTTTTTCTTTGCCACCTTTATCACCTCACTATTATAAATTAATTATAACACGTAAAACTAAAGATGTAAATTTAAGGTTTACATTTCCATAACAAAAAAACAACTTTAAAAGTTGCTTTCATATTGCTATTTCATTTGAAGTGATTTTTCTTCATCAAAAGATTCTAAAAAAGAAACAGTAGACTCAATCTCATTATTTAATCCTAAAATTAATTTACCATTTTCATTTCTTCTTATTATTAAAAAATCATGATTCTTATAAATATATGACATTACATCATATCGTGTTATTTCTATATCATCAAAGCCATAATCTTTTATAAATTTGTTAACGCTTTTAGTAACAGTTTCAATATCAGTTTCCTTATAATCATTAGTCATAAAATAACTATCTAATAAATCATCTTTATTATACATATTACCTAAATTCCTTTCATAAACGCTTAGTGGTTAACTATTCTATCACAAATTATTTTATTTATCAATTACTATTTCTTCCGTAATTAAATAAGTACTGTATTGCTACTGCACTATACTTTCCATAAGTTATGCTAGCAAAAGCTCTTATGTTTTTTTCACCCTCTATATTATATTCTTTTTTCATAACTTTCTTAACCCAGGTATCAACCGGAAACACATCGTATTTTTGATAAGCAAATAAAAGTATACAAGAAGCAACCTTAGGTCCTATTCCAATATTTTCCATTAGCTTATCTAATGCCTCTTTAGTATCCATGCTGTAAAATGAGCCAAGATCAAGTTCATTATTATTTAGTTTATCTATAATATTCTTTAAGTATTTATCTCTAAAGCCTACCTTACACTCTCTTAAGTCGCTTTCTTTTACGTCTTTTAAATCCTTATACTGTGGAAAAAGATAATATTCTTTATCATTAAACATTACTTTTTTACCATATTTTAAAGCAATATTATTAAGTGCACTTGCAATTGATGGAACGCTGTTATTAGCAGATATAATATATTCCATTATGGTTTCAAAAGGATCTTGCCTTATCATCATAAGCCCCTTAGAAAAATTTATGGCATCAACTAACTTTTTATCTTGTTTAAGTAAATATTCATTTATCTTAGAATAATCATTATCTAAGTCAAAGTAATTCATCACAACATTTTTTAAATCATCTTCATTATTTGATGATACATATAAATAATTATTCTTTTCATAAACGTTTATTACCCTGTCTTTTAAAATTATATCAAAACTTCCATCTTCCATTTTAAAGAACCTAAATATCTGCCCGCAAGTTATAGTATCTTCTAGCTTAAACGGTTTTTCTATCTTTATTTTTATCATGAATATAATACTCCTTATCCATAATCATATTTGTTATTATAAGAATAATACTTCCTAGTATAGTGCTTGCTAAAACATCAGTTAAATAATGAACTCCAAAATAAATTCTGCTTATTGGAATTAAAAACATCATACAACTTAAAAATATAATAAGAGGTTTTCTTAATTTTCCATGAACATGTTTTTTAACTATTAAAAGAAGAGTTCCATATAATAAAATCGCTGATATGGTGTGTCCTGATGGATATGAAAATCCACCCTCTTTAATCCACTTCCAAGAAGGTCTTGTTCTTCTAACTATTTCTTTTATCCCTTTCATTAATAAAACACCAAGCATAGTATTAATTAAAACATATTTAAAGTCTGATAATTTCTTTGTTTTAATAAATGGTATAAGTGATATTAAAAGAACCATTATAACACCTATGCTAGAGCCTATTTCTGTTATAACGTATAAAATGCTTGTTACTGGTTTGCACTTTAGTCTTATTAATAAATTAAATGCTTCCTCATCTATTTTGCTTGTTTTTAAAGTAATAACAAGATAAGTAAGTACTAAAAACAATACCAAAAGAACTAATATCCATAAGCATTCTTTTTTATATTTTTTCAAAACCTTGCTCACCTTCCTTTTTTAATTTGTTAAGCCCAATTTTCATTTTTGTTGTAACTTTTTCTTGGACTGCAGAATTAAGATCAGAAAATACTCCTAGGTCATTTGTCCTTTGCATATCTTCCGTTCTTATTCTAACTTGTATGTTTGCGTCTTTATATCTTACGTTTGTATTTAATGACTTATAACCATTATCTTTTGGAGATGCTATATAATCAATTGTTTTTCCTCCAACAAACTTACCTATTTTATTTACAACACCAAGCGTAAGATAGCAATCAGATAAATCTTTTACCACCATCTTTATAGCAAGTAAATCATTAATGTTGTTAACATTGCCTTCTTTTAAAGCCTCTTCATACATTGCACCAATGTTTTTTATTCGTGATTTAAAATACATTCCAATTCCTATATGACTTAGTTTTTTTAAAACTTCATCACCAAATAAATTACAAGTTTCAGTATATTTTTGTTTTAATTTATTTCTTTTCTTCTCAAATTTCAAAAACTCATTTGGGTGCAAATAATAAAACGAAAGGTCTTGAAGTTCATCTTTTAATTTATAGATTCCAAGTATCTTTAAAGCAGGAACATAAAACGTATTAGTTTCATTTGCAATTTCTATTTGCTTTTCTCTTTTCATAGAACCTAAAGTACTCATATTATGAAATCTATCCCCACCTTTAATTGCAAGCGACCTAACATCTTTAGTAATACTTCTAATAATCTTCTCATGAGTTTCATTATTAACGTCATGTCCAACTTTAGTAACACCATCTACTAAAGTTGCTATAACAGTACCAAAATCTTTTTCACATTCTTCTAAAGTATAAGGGGTATCTTCTACCGTATCATGAAGAAGTGCCGCTGCACAAGTTTCTGCATCAAGACCATATTTAACAAGAATACTAGATACTGCAATCGGATGAGTTATATAAGGCTCACCTGTTTTTCTAGGCTTACTATTTTTATGAAGATAATCTGCTTTATAAAGAGCTTTATAAAGAAGTGCAATATCATTACGATCAAACTGTTTACAATTTGGTATAAGTTTTAAATATTCGTTAAAATTAGTTACAAAATTATCTTCTATATTAGGAAAATGTTTCTTAAATTCATCCATACTATCACCTTCATACTTCTAAATAATTCGTTACATATATAATACTACAAACGTTTAAAAAAAGCACTAATTAACAGTGCTATTTTATTAATTCTTCAAATATTCTAAGGGAAAGTTTTATTGAATTGTGTTTAAGCCCCTTATCTCTTAGTTTTATAAAATCATCTTTTATTACGTTAACGTTTAATTTGTTTATCTCATCCTTATCAATTACAACAGGATCTTTTTCTTCTTCCCTATGATATTTTAAAATAAACTTTTTAGGAATTTTACCATCATTTACAATAACCGTATCAACTTTTCTTTTTCCTAAGTGATTATTTAACGCCTTAATATGATCACTTACTGTATAATCATCTGTTTCACCAGGTTGCGTAAACATATTACATACGTATAATATTTTTCCATTTGATTCGTCTATTGCGCGAATTACATCATCACTTATTAAGTTACAAATAACGCTAGTATATAAACTACCCATACTAAGAATTATCATATCTGCTTCTTTTATTTCTTTTATTACTTCAGGATTTATTTTAGGTGGAGTTTTATAATAAATATCTTTAATTCCTGATTTATATTCCGTTATATTATGCTCACCTTCTATTTTCTCACCATCATTCATAATACCCATTAATACAACGTTATCCTCTGATAAAGGAAGAACTTTTCCCTTTAAATTAAGTACTTTAGAAAGAGACTTTATACCATCAGACATATTACCAGTAATATTACAAAGTGCCGCAAGTAAAAGATTACCTACAGCATGTCCATTTAAATCACTTGATGTATTAAATCTGTATTCTAATAAACTTTCAAATAAAGGTTCTGTATCAGATAAAGCAGATAATACCTTTCTTAAATCTCCGACTGCTGGAATGTCAAACTCTTCTCTTAACTTACCAGTTGAAGAACCATCATCACATACTGATACAACAACTGATATATCAACAGGAAATTCTTTTAATCCTCTAACTAAGGTAGAAGTTCCTGTGCCTCCGCCTAATATTACAATTTTTTTACTCATAAAAATCACCTTTCATATAAATATTATTTTCTATTTCATATCCTAAAGATGTTTCATCTCCATGACCAGGATAAAGTTTAATATTTTTATCATATTTTTTTATTAAATTAATGCTTTTTTTCATCTCTTTTATACTTCCTCCTGAAAGGTCACATCTTCCAATACTTCCTTTAAAAATAAAATCTCCAACAAACATTACGGCCTCATTCTTAAAGTAATAAGTTACAGCATCATCTTTGTGTCCAAAGGTATCTATTATTTCAAATGAAAAAGGACCTATCATTTCATTTTTACTGCTAGTATAATCTATCTTACAAACATTATATTTTTTAATGCAATCCTCTAATGCTCCTATGTGATCTTCGTGGTAGTGAGTAATTAAAATAGCAAGTACTTCTTTTTCTCCTACCAATTCTTCTATTTTATAAAAGTCATCCCCTGGATCTACTATAAGACATTTATCACCCTTTGATATAACATAACAATTTTCTTCTAAATAACCTGTCTTTACGCATCTAATTATCATGTTATATCTCCTTTATTATTGCTTCATAAAGTAAGTCAACTAAGTAGTTGCTAGCTTCTAAATTATATTTATTAATAAGTCTATCAAACACATCATCACTCATATCTAAATTAAGATATTTAAAGATAGATTCCTTTTTATTATCAAATTCTTCTAAATAATTTCTAGTATAAGAATTATCAATTATTAAAAGTGGTAAATCACCTATAAACTTCTTAAAGTTTTTCATAAGCGCCTTTGTTGTCTTAACATACTTAAAAGAATCATTATCATAATTAGTCATATTAAGTATGTCAGGAACATTTATTTTATTTTTATCTAATCTATAATCAAATCTATCTTCTAATTTTATTCCATTTATTTTAAGTGCAGAAAGTTGTGCTACATCACCACCAGAAACCTTTGTTGGAATAATTTCTAATATTATATATCTTTCTTTATTTAAATCCATTTTATACCTTCTTTCTTACCCAAATACAATTGTATAATTAATAACTTTTTAAGTCAACTAGGATAAATATATGATTTAATTCCATATTATTTAAAGAAAGGAGATTAATATGTCACTTAAAAAACTAAAAATACTAGGTGTTATAATGGCGTTTTTACTTTGTTTTCCACTTCACTTTTTGTATGATAAAATACCAAGCTTTATAACAAGTATAATATCACCTGTTAATGAAAGTATTTGGGAACATATGAAAATACTTTTTGGAAGTATACTATTTTCTGGAGTTATTCAAAAAATAATAGTTAAAGTAAAACATTTAAATTATAAAAATGTCTGTATATCTAATGTTATAGCAAGTATATCTTCCATACCAATTTTCTTGATTTTTTACCTTCCGATATATAGTTTAATAGGAGAAAAACTTTTAATTACAATACTTTTAATGCTTATAACAATCATAATATCACAGCTAATAACAATTAGTATAATAAACATGAAAAAGAATTTAAAATTGGAAAACGCATCTATTTTATTTATAATCATAATTTACCTAATACTTACTTATCTTACGTATAATCCGTTAAAGTACAAACTATTTAAAGATCCCATAAATAATATTTACGGCATAAAAAAAGAGAGCTAGTGCTTAATTACTTTAAGTCACTAACTACTCTTTTTAAGAATCCATTTTTTGCTATTTTATTTTCTACTAAGTAAGAAATGCTAACTATAAGACTACCTAAAAATGCAATTAACATATCCTCCATTGTATCACGCACTCCTGTATCAAGAGAATGCTGAACGTTCATACCAAAGAATGTATCCGCTCCAAATTCTAAAAATTCCCAAATAGAAGCAATCATAAGTGTAAATGATATTATAAATAAAAAGTTAAATCCTCTATTTTTTTCTTTATATATTCCAAACCAGTTTAACACAACAAGTGCTAAAATAGATGTTAAAACGCCAGATAAAAAGTGGGCGAATAAGTCATACCACCAAACTTTGTTATATAAATTAACAACGCTTCCTATAAACTGTGCAAGTATTATAAAGATAACGTAAACTAATTCCATTGCAGAAGTTATTTTTATTTTAAATAATTTACTAAATATTCTTGGAAGAAGTAGTACTAAAGGAATAGTTATATCTCCAAGTAATCTATCATATGAGCCTATGTTTAAATCTCTAACAAAGAAACAAGCTGCTGCAAGCGAACATAAAAATATTAATACGTTATTTAATTTCTTCATCATTTATTACCTACTCTCCTATAATCTTCAACATATTCTTCAACATAATTAGCATCTTTCTTTGTAAGTAATTGTTGAGCTTTTAAAGCAGAAAATATTCTTGATAGTATCCTTGCCTCTTCTTTCATAGATTCTATTGTTTGATTTTCTCTCGTTTCCAAACTAGCTTCTTTTAAACAAGAAAGAAGAGTTTTAGGATCTTTATTCAATGATAAATAATGAACAAAAATATTATATACTTCATCATATCTTTCGTGATATATTTTATCTTTAAAAACTTCTTTTAATTTATTATAATTCATTATTATCACCTACTCTTTCTTAACAAAATTATATGCATCAAGACACATTTCATTAATATCTTTTTCTGCTTTCCAACCTAACTTTTCATAAGCATATGATGGATCTGCATAACAAGCATCAATATCTCCTGGACGTCTATCTTTTATTTCATATTTAACATCAACTTTATTTACATTCATAAATGTGTTTACTAATTCAAGAACACTATAACCATTACCAGTACCAAGATTATAACAATCACATCCAGTCGTTTTTAAAATCTTATCTACTGCCTTAACGTGTCCTTTAGCTAAATCAACAACGTGAATATAGTCTCTAACACCAGTTCCATCTTTTGTATCATAGTCGTTACCAAATATTCCAAGGCACTTAAGTTCCCCAGTTGCAACCTTAATTATATATGGCATCAAATTGTTTGGAATACCATTTGGATTTTCACCTAAAAGACCTGACTTATGAGCTCCAATTGGATTAAAATACCTAAGTATTGCAATACTCCAACTATTATCAGCCTTATATAAGTCCTTTAATATTCTTTCTATCATAAGTTTTGTTGTTCCGTATGGATTCGTTGTACTAAGAGGAAAATCCTCTTTTATTGGAAGTGACTTAGGCTTTCCATAAACCGTTGCAGAAGATGAAAACGCAAGTTTTTTAACGTTAAATAAATCTGCAACCTCAAGTAAGCTTAACGTAGAATCTAAGTTATTACGATAATACATAAGTGGTTTTAAAACTGATTCGCCAACTGCTTTGTAACCTGCAAAATGTATTATTGCATCTATTTTGTTTTCTTTAAATATTTTTATTAAAGCTTTTTTATCACATACGTCATTTTCATAAAAAGCAACCTTTTTACCTGTTATTTTTTCAATATATGATACTACTTCTTTTTTTGAGTTTGATAAATTATCAACAATTACAACATCATATCCCGCATCAAGAAGTTCAACGCAAGTATGACTTCCTATAAATCCTGTTCCACCTGTTACTAATATTTTCATATTACAATCCTCCTATCATAGATTATAGCACATAAAAAGAATTCTATAAAGAATCCTTTATTACTTTTAATCTTGCTGTTTTATAAAGAAAGTCATCCTTAGTCATAATCATTACATAATCATCTACTAAATTACCTTTTTCATTTTTCCATGAATCTTGCTCTATCATAAATGGTTTAAATCCTAATTTTTCCATTACTCTTTTACTTCTTATGTTTCCATCAGAATATTTACATATAACGTTATCGTATCCTATGGAGAATAAAAACTCCATTACTTTTTCTAAAGCCTCTGTCATATATCCTTTATTCCAGTATGATGGATGCATATTATAGGATACAAAAACGGTTTTAGTGTCCAAATTTTCACCCTCAGTTAGTATGTTTCCAGTTGGAATATTATCAGCATATATTATCCAATCAAACATATGTCCCTTTTTTATTTTGGAATAATATTTATTTATACCACCTTTAAACCAAGCCTCTATTTTAGATAAATCTTGATTAACTAATTTACACTCACCATCTACGTTTTTTAGTTTGGAAAAATCATACTCATAAACCTTTAAAAAATCATTTATTTCACCCTTTTTTATTATCAAGCGATTAGTCTTTAATAAAACTGTTTCATAAATCATAATACCACCACCATATTTAATAATTAAGGCTACCTTGCCATGTATGGTTATTTATTATAAATGCAAAATATCGATTAATCAACAAGATTTTAATTTATTTTTAATTTTTTTCAAAGTTTATAAACTAATTTTATTTTTTGAAAAAAAACACTTGATTAAACGTGAATTTCTTGCTATTATATTAATGCAGTTCATGGCGAGATAGCTCAGCTGGCTAGAGCGTTCGGTTCATACCCGAAAGGTCGTGGGTTCGATCCCCTCTCTCGCTACCAATTGTAAATAACTAGATGACTTCCATCTAGTTTTTATTTTTTTATAAACGACCTTTCGTAAAAAAACACTTGATAGCAAAATTAGTTTATTATATGATGTTACTGTTAAAGTTAATATAAAAATGTACTATAATTTATACAGAGGTAATTATTATGACTTATAAAGATGTATTAGACAATTTATCAAAATCTAAATTCAGAAGTAGCTTTCATTTAAGAAAGTACATGATTAGTTATATAGATGAAAAAGGTTTTAAAAAGATAAAAGAACACGCATATGATTTCATAACAAAAAGGCTTGCTCCAAAGGACATACCAAACGATGGAAAACAAACTCCTATGAAAGGTCATCCTGTTTTTATTGCACAACATGCCTGTGCTTGTTGCTGCCGCAGTTGTTTAGAAAAGTGGCATAAAATTCCAAAAGACAGAGATTTAACCGAAAAAGAAATTAATTACATCGTAAACTTACTTATGCTGTGGATAAAAAAGGAATATGAACAATTATAAATTCATATTCCTTTTAATATTATCTATTTCAGTTTGCATAGCACGAACCATTTTCTCTAGCATAACAACGGTTTCATTATCGGGCGTATCGCTTGGTGAACTATTACCACTAAAACCAGAAAAAGTATCAGCGTTATTTCTGCCTGTTTCAGTAGATTCTTTAGGCTCTAGACCCCTCTCTTGCATTACCGCTCTATAAAAAGCGTTGGTAGATAAAACTTGTGCAACAAGCATAAGCCAGTTACCAACAGCATTTTGTTCATTTGCAGTCATATCATCAATTAATATGTAACCAACTACTACCGCACTTAAAGAAAATAATTTAGGAGGAACATTTGGTAACAAAATAAAATCCCTCCTCGTTATTTAATTATATTCAAAAACATCATAATTAATTAAATGCAAGTTCAACATCTAAATTCTCATCTTTAAATGCTATATATAAAAATATTATGCCACTTATCAAGACAAGAAAAGAACCTAAAAACGATAAATAAGTTAAATCTTTCTTACTTTTAGAATCACTTTGCTTTAGCTTTAAAATATCATCATATGAACTTTTTGTAAAATAGAAATACACCACTAATAAGATAGTAAAAATAAGAACCATTAAACGTTGATATTTTTCCTTACTTTTTAAATCCCCAGTTATAAAATATTTTCTTTCTACGTTGTTAGAATACCAACTAATTATTATGATTCCTATATATAAAAGCCATATATAATCTTCAGTTTTAAATTCATCTAATTTTTCTTTCAACTCATTACCATTCATACTTAATTATATGATAATTATTTAAATATACTATATAATTTAGCTAAAAATGCCTCTTGTTTAGGCGCCCTATAAACACTTTTAGGATGTTTATCTTCTATAGCTCTAACAATTTGAACGACAATAGAATCTAAGCTTTTTTTCTCGGCCATTTTAAATGCAAAATTCTCTATCTTTTTTAGTTTTTCTTTTACATCCTTAAAATACTTACCATCATCATATTTATTATTTAAATAAACCTGGTTAAATCCAGTATGATAAAGTCCTGGTTCTATTAATATTACTTTAACGTTAGATTTTATAAAAGAAAGTTCTTTTTGAAGGGACTTAGTAATGGACGTTATACTTGCCTTTGTTGCAGAATAAACACCTGAAAAAGGTATTGGAAACATGCTTGCAAGTGAAGACATAACAATTATTCTTCCCTTATTTTTTTCTATCATGTTTCTTAATACGATTTGTAAAAGTCTAAATGACGAAAAAACGTTAACCTCAAAATTTTCTCTAACCTCATCCATATCAGCTTCAATAATACTTCCTCCAAGTGCTACTGCTGCATTATTAAATAAACAATCTATGTCCAAATCTAAGACTCTTAATCTGTCTTTTTCTGATGTTATATCAAGCTTTAAAACAGTTATGTTCTTTTGTTTTCCTATTTTTTCCTTTACTTTTTTAAGCTGTTTATTAGTATGACAAGTAAGATAAACTTTGTGTCCTTTTTCTGCTAATGTTAATGCAGTTAAATATCCTATGCCACCTTTAGCGCCTGTTATTAATATTTTCATAAAAAAATCACCATTAATATGGTGACCATTTTAATCATTTTTATTCAAAAGTAATGCTTCATATTTATCTAATAATTCATAAATGTTAGTACAGCTCATAAAGCATATTGCAGCGTTTTTATGCTTTAATAACTTATCTACTGTATCAAGTGATATTTTTTCTGCGTTAGGAACATTCTTAATTATTTCATCACTTGAAACTCCAGGATAATCTTCCTTTCTTTCCCTATCACAGTGTATATCCATAACGTATGCTTTATCAGCGGTTTTAAGAGCACTTATAAAATCACTCATTAAAGCTTTCGTTCTAGAATATGTATTAGGTAAAAATACTGCTACTATTTCCTTATTTGGATACTTTTGTCTAGCTGACTCTATTGTAACTCTAATTTCTGTTGGATGGTGAGCATAATCATCAATTGTAACTACACTTCCAAACTTTTTTTCTTTAAACCTTCTTTTTGCATTCTTAAAAGTATGAAGTAAAGAATGAATCTTTTCAGTATCTACTCCTTCCATATTACAAACAGTAATGCACGCTAATGCATTTAATATCATATGGTTACCAAATAGTGGAATATCAAAGTGTCCGTATAATTCTCCTTTTATATAAACATCAAATTTGCTTCCGTTTTCATCTAAAGTAACGTTTTTACATACAACGTCGTTGCAATCATCAAAGCCATAGTAAGTAACATTATTTTTTAAATTCATTTTTCTTACGTTTTTATCATCACCACACGCTATTACGTAATGCGCTTTATTAGCAAATTCTTCAAATGTTTTTATAATTTCATCTATATCTTTATAACATTCCGTATGCTCAAGTTCTATGTTTGTTACAATGGCATAATATGGATGATATGCTAAAAAGTGTCTGTTAAATTCACAAGATTCAAGGGTAAATAACTCATTTTTTCTATCAGCAAAACCTGATCCATCACCAATAAAATAATTACATCCCTTAGTTTCTCCTAAAACATGTGAAATCATGGTTGATGTTGTTGTTTTACCGTGAGTTCCAGAAACACCAATAGTCTTAAATTCACTACTTAATTTACCTAATAATTCGTTATATGCAATTATTTTTAAACCTAAACTTTTAACTCTTTTTATTTCTGGATGATCTATGCTAAAAGCCTTAGAATAAGTTACTATCGTATCTTTTGGAATATCATGCGTACTATCATAATATATCTTAATACCACGTTTATCTAAACCTTCTTGCGTAAATTTATGTTCTTTATAATCATCATAACCTGATACTTCATGTCCTAAATCAAAAAGTATTTCTGCAAGAGTTGCCATACCAGATCCTTTAATACCTATGCAATAATATTTCATATCAATTCACCTCTTTATTAATTATATCATTATTTTTTAAAAACTTTATAGAAAAATGATAATAAATATGATATAATTCTATTGTTGATGCCGGTATGGCGGAATTGGTAGACGCGCTAGACTCAAAATCTAGTGGTAGTAATACCATGTCGGTTCAAGCCCGACTACCGGTACCATTTAAAAATAAACAAGCCATTACTTAAAATGGTTTGTTTTTTATTGAAAATACTAAATATGTGATAAAATACTTGTAGAGGACTATTATGAAATATAAAAGTATTGAAGAATTTAAACAACACCTGCTTGAAGTTTATACAAAAAGAAAACAAATGTACATGGATTTAGGTATGGAAGAGAAAGCAGACATGTGCGATAAAATGATTGAACTAGCAAAAAAGCATAATTCTAAAAACTCAGATTCTAAAGACAAATTACAAAAAAGGAAAGAATATGAAGCAATTGCAGCACAATTGCAACAACTAAAAGAAAAAAAGGAATTAGAAGAAAAAAGACGAAAAGAAGAAAAAGAAAATCAAGAAAAAATTAAACGTGAAAGAATTGTTGAACTTTCTAAAAAAGGTGTTGGATATATAACAGAAGAGGAAGCAAGACTAATTGGTAAAGAAAAAGAATGGAATGATCTCATAGATTCAATAATAGATAACTTCCCGTATTGCTATATACCGGCTAAAGATGATTATGAATTTCAAAAAAATCCAATTACACCATTTGCTTTGTTTAATTTTATGAAAAAATTTAACGGAAGAAAAAAATAATTCATTTGCGAATTATTTTTTTATTACCATTATTTTTCTTTATATTTAGATATAAATAAATCTTTTTCCTCTTCTGATATTTCTTCATTCATATTAATCTCAGGCAGTTCATCTTTTGACGATAAATTAAAGTAATCCAAAAACTTATTAGTTGTTTTATAAAGCATGGGTTTTCCTGGTAGATCACTTTTACCCGCTATATCTATTAGCCCCTTAAACAGTAATTTACGAACCATATCTCTTGAAGATACGCCTCTTACCTCATCTATTTGACCAACTGTTATAGGTTCATTATATACAATTATTGCAAGGGTTTCTAATGCTGATTGAGAAAGACTTCCACTTACGGTTTTATCAACCAGTAATTCATAGTATTTTTTATGCTCTTCCTTAGTCGTTAACTTATATTTGTTACCTAAATAAACTAGTTTTAATCCCCTGTTTTCAAACTCAAGAGATTTTTTATATTGCTCTAATAATTTTAAGGCTTCATCTTTTGATGCCTCAAGTAACTTTTCTATCATCTCTAAAGAAAGTCCATCTTCACCAGTTACAAAAAGTAATCCCTCAAGTACTCCCATTTTCATTTTACTCACCTTCTTTTAAAGAAATAACTATGTTTTTAAAGTTACCATCCTGAGTTAATAATATTTCATCTTTTTTTACCATTTCTAGAACCGATAAAAAGCTTATTATTACCTCTTCTTTAGTTGATACTTCAAAAATTTCTTCAAAATTAATTCTTTTTTTATTTCTTAATATATTCTTTATTTTATTAACTTTATCAGCTACTGATAGTTCTTTTTTTGTTATTTTAGTTGCAATTGGCCTATCAAGTTCTTTTCTTTTTAAAAGATTGTTAAAAGCATCTATTAGGTCAGCAACTCCAAGCTCTTCAATACTTTCCTCTTCTTTTGCATAACGATTTAAATTATCAGGTTCCCGAGTAAATATCATTTTTCTAGTTAGCTCCAAATCTTTAAATTCACTAGTTACCTCCTTATATCTTTTATAAGCAAGTAGTCTTTCAATTAATAATTCTCTAGGATCTTCCTCATAATCATCTTCTTCTTTTTCTCTCTTTTTAGGAAGAAGCATTTTTGATTTCATCTCTATAAGTTCAGATGCCATAACTAAATATTCACTGGCAATTTCTAAATTAAGTTCTTTCATATGCTTTGTATAATCTAGATATTGTTTTGTTATATCTTCTATTTTTATATCATAAATATCAATATCTTGTTCTTTAATTAGGTGTAATAAAAGATCTAATGGGCCATCAAAATTATCTATTGTTACTATGTATTTATCACTCAAATTCATTATAATCACCTAATTTCCTTAATAATTATAACATATTTAGACATAATTTAAAATACGTGTTATAATTTATCCTGGTGATTTGTTATGAAAAAATTTACAATGAAAGATGAATCTTTTGTTTGTGAAAATTGTGGTAAGATGGTAGAAAAATTAAATTATACTGCAAGAGACCACTGCCCATATTGTTTATATTCTAAACACGTAGATATAAATCCTGGTGATAGACTAAATGATTGTTTAGGAATGTTAAAGCCAGTAGATATTGAAAAATTTAAAAATACATATAAGATAATTTATAAATGTGAAAAATGTGGAAAACCACATAAAAATGTTATGGCAAATGACGACGATATGAATATAATCATAGAAATATCAAAAAAAAATCAGCTATTTTAATATAGCTGGTTTTTCTGTTGGTAAAAAACTTACACTTGCTGTAAATGAATCACCATTATCATGATAATTTTCTACAATTTTTACATCATAATTTTTACTGTTTCTAACTTCTTGTTCAACAATATATAACTTAGATAATAAATCTATGTCTGAAACTTTGCCTTGTGCTGCTGCAACAAATAATCTTTTATCTTTTAATGCTCTTTCAAGACTAACACTAAAATTATCTGAGTTTATGTCGAATAAAAATCCATTTGTGCTATTATTCATAACCATCACCCTTTCATGTTTATTTACTGCGATTGTTCGCTTAAATTTACGCGAGTGATATTAATAATAGCACTTTCATTTAATTTTGTCAAATTAGTCATCCGAATTATTCAATTTTTTTGTATCTACGTTATTAATGGCATCAAATCTTTTTGAGATTTTATCCGTTGTTATATGAATATCATTAGCATCTCTACTTACCGCATCAATGCTTCTTGATAATTTATCCCATCTTTCTTTATATCTTTTAAAATCAACAGAAAGTTTATTTAATTCTTCGTGTATGACACTCGTGTATTTATCTTTTTCTATGTTTTTAATAACAAGTTCAATAGTTGTTAGAGTAGACATTAAAGTAGTTGGTGACGCAAGCCATACTCTTTTTTTATAAGCATATTCTATTATGTCCGGATGATATGCATTAAGTTCCGCAAATATAGCCTCAGCTGGTAAAAACATTATTGCTTGATTGCTTGTTACACCTTTAATTATGTATTTGCTAGCAATTGCATCAATGTGCTTTTTGACATCTGATTTAAAGTTTTTCTCAGCATTTTGCCTTTCTACTATCCCTGCCTTTTTATCTATCATTAATCTATAGTTATCAAGTGGAAATTTAGAATCAATTGCAACCATACCAAGTGGTTCTGGTGCAAATAAAACACAATCTGCTATCACACCTGTTTCAAAAGTATATTGAAGTTTGTATATTTTATCATTGTTTTCACCAAATACGCTTACCAAAATATGCTTTAAATTAACCTCACCAAAAATACCTCTGGTTTTCTTATCAGTTAAAATAGATTGCAAAGATAAGATATCAGTTGATAAGCTATCAATTTTCTTTTGGGCTTCATCTATTTTTGATAATCTTTCTAAGACAGATGTAAATGTTTTATTAGTTTTTTCAAAATTAACATCTAATCTTTCATTAACATGATCATTTATCATATTAAGTTTATGCTCTATTCTATCATTAAGCTTTTCAAAATCATTATTTAAATTAGTACTAACACCAGATTTAAACTCTCCTAATTCTTTAATAACATTAGTTTCTAGTTTACCTAAACGCTCAGTAATGTTACCTTCATTAATGTTTTTAGATATTGAAAATATAACTAATATAATGATCAGTATAAGTAGTCCTATTATTAAATATTCCATTGTTTTACCTCCTTATTCTATATACAAGTATATCACAAATTTAAAATGAAATGGTATGATTTATACTAATTCGTATTCTCTTTCATAAATATTTTCTTTAGTTACGTATTTAAATCACTTCTATTTTTTGAATAATCTTTCACTTTTTTATATACTTCATTATTTATTAACTCGTTTTTTATTTTCTTATAATAATTCACAACATAGTACTTTCTTTTGCTTAGCCTTCTATTATATGAATTATTTTTAAAAAAACTGTCATATTTTGCAATAAAAAAAGAAACCTTAAAGTTTCTTTAAATCATCAATTCCCCCTGCTACGCTATAACAATTATATCCAAGAGCATTAAGTAGCCTGCTACAAGATAAACTTACCGTTCCTTTATTACAAACTATGTAATATGTATTATTTTTATCTAAATAATATTCTGGATTTTTAAGTAAATTCATTCTTGTAATATTTCTTCCTCCAATATTAAATTCATTAAATTCTGTGCTTGTTCTTATATCTATTATATTGTTTTTATTTTCTATTTCACTAATTTTAATTTGCATAACATCACCATTATAATATATGAATAAAAGCACAACATTAGTGTGCTTTTACTCAAAGAATTCATCAAAGAAATCATCATCATCTTTAGATGTATCTTTCTTCTTCATAATTTTATCTATTTCTTCAGTATTTCTATAAACATTAGCTTCACCATTTTTATCATCAGCTTGCTTGTTTATGGGCTCTTCAGCCTTAATTTCTGATTTATCATCCTTCAAGATATTTTCATCTTTGATAGCATCGTTTTTATCAATAGGTTCATCAAAAGATAAATCTTCAATCATATCATCAAACATATCATGTTTTGCTTCACTATTTGTATTTCCAAAGTTTGATATATCCTTGCTACCAAATGAAGAAAATTCAAGTTTACCATTATCCACAGTATAATTATTTAAACTTGTTTTATCATTACTGTCTTTAGCATCATCAGTTTTTTCTTCAACCATCTTTTGTTCTGATGCTTTAAGTTCGTTATTCTCAGCCTCTTTTTCTCTTTTTTCTTCTTCCTCTAACTCTGCTATTCTAGCATCAATCTTTTTCATCATAGCATCTATGTCTAAATTATCATTACCATTGTTAGAGGATTCAAGTGGATTAGATGGTATGCTATTACTAGTAGCACCAAAAGCTGATAAAGGATTTGGATTTGTTTGAGCACCAAATGGAGACGGTCCAAACGGATTTGCATTTCCTCCAAACGGATTAGGTGTCATACTCACGCCAAACGGATTTGCTTCCCCACCACCATATAGTTCATTTCTCTTTTCTTCTTTTTTCTTTTCAACAAATTCTCTTATATCAAATAATTTTATTTTTCTTTGTTCATGAGAAGTTACCTTAGCAGGTGGAACTTCAGCGTTATTTTTACCATATCCAAAATCAGTATTCCAAAATGGTAAGAACTTTGTTCTAAGTGGTGGAAGACGATGTTTTAAAATCAATACTTCATTTTCTTTAAATCTTTGGAGTTCAGTAACAGTAATAAGAGGTCTTGTTTCCTCTTTTTTATCCTTACCTACTTTTACTATTTTATCACCACATAGTTTACTTATTTCCTCTAACGCTGATAATTCACCGGTTAACAAGTATAAAATGTTACCACAGTTACCACGAATTGTTTCAGCATCTTCATTACCATAAACTTGTTTTAACTGTGCAAAGTTTTGGATGATCATTGTCATTCTTATTTGTCTTGAACGAGCTGCCGTAATCATCGTTGTAATATCTTTAAACTTAGGCATATTAGCAAACTCATCAAGTAAGAAATTTGTTCTAACAGGAAGCTTACCACCATGTCTTTGCGCAACTGCAATTAATGATTCATAACATTGTTTTACAAAGATTGTTGCAAGTGCATGATACGTTGTTTTTTCATCCTGTATAATCATAAATACAGCTGTTTTTCTCTCTCCTATCGTTTCCATATCAAAGTCACTACGTGATAACATTTCTGCTAAATTTTGAGTAACAGCAAACACTTTTATTTTTTGCTTTAATACAGAAAGTACTGAATTTTTAGTATCTTGTGGAGCGTTTACCGTTCCTAATGCGTTAATTGCAGCAGGACTTGCTGGATCTTTAAATTTAAAATATTCCTTAATGTAAGTTGATGCTCCCCTTTTTTCCTCACCAACCGTTATCATTAAGTTTACCGTTGAAATACTTATTTCATCTTCTGGTGCATCTTCAAACATTCCAAGAGATAAACCAGTTAAATAATCAGCTGCTGAATTAGTCCAGAAAGGATCATCAGCCTTCTCATCAGTTGCTATGTTAATAGCCATATCGTTTAAAAGCTCATTTGCTTTATCTTGATTACCTTCCTTATAGTACTTATATGGTAATGTGTAAGGATTCCAACAACTACCATTTTGGGGATCACGAAAGTTAACTACTATAACATCATACCCTAAATCCTTTAACATTTCACCATTTTTTTCATATATTTCACCTTTAGGGTCGGTAATAACCATTGATTCACCTTTTTTAGATAAAATATTAACTAAAGGATTAATTACCATCTGAGTTTTACCTGAACCAGTAGCACCAATAACAAGTGAGTGTGCTTCTCCGTTATCTACGTATACTAAATTTTTCTTTTTATCATAAACAAGTGGAAACCCAGCTACCGTACTTTCCTTTGCAGTAAGTTCAACAGGTTCTACATCTTTTGAGTTTTTATATTCATCTTCCTTAGCAAATCTACCAAAGCCATCTTCTTTTTTACCTTGTACTATACCAAAACCTTTTTCAGTAGTAAAAAATTTGCTTGATACACTTGCTGTTAAAAGAACAACTGCAAGTATCCAAAAAAGAATAGTGTAACCTAAATATGGTGGGAAAAATGCTGGTATAAAATTAAAAGTCCACCCCAATGTTTCAGTTGTCGTGCTAGTTCCAGCATCAGTTACATGGTATAAGTTTCTAACACATAAAGCAACAATCACTAACAATAATAAACAAGCCCATGCATAAGCCACAAAATCTTTATGTTCTGCTCTAAATTTTAGCTTCATACTAAAGCCTCCCCTTAAAACGATATAAATCATTCATATAAAAATATTATACCAAATATTTAATGTATTTGGTATAATATTTTATTCATAATCAAAATTATTTTTTTTATATTTTTTGTAAAATGCAAATATCACACATGAAATTAACAAAATAACACCAACTATAATTCCAATATTAATGATTTTAGATCTATTTTTTTTGATTTCTTGGTTTTTAATATAATTTTTTTTACTTTCTTCCAAAGCACTCTTGCTTATTTTTAAGTAAAAATTTTTATCTTTAGTGTTTTCATCATATTTCCATATGTAAGTATTGCCATCCACTTCATCTGCATTTTGTTCTGTTGCAGATACTGGAAGTTTTATATATAGTGTTCTAACATCAGGCATCTCTTTGTAATCATCAAATTCATTTTGAACAACAGCTCCTTCGTTGTATAATTCATAATATATGTCATTTTCACTACATTTAATGGTTTTATACAAATATTGGCTAAATATAGTTTTATTTGCATAGTCACAGATGTTATCATATTTTTTTTCTATTTTTATACCGCTAATGTTTTTTCCGCTGTATTTATTAAATGAATATTTACTTACTTTTAATGCTGTTAAATATTTTTTTAAATATAAATCAAGTGAATCATTAACATCATAATTCCCATATAGAATTCTATTATTTTCTTCATTAATTTCAATATTTTCAATAACAGTTCCATCATCTTTTACAATTACATTTGATTTGCCTGTACAACCAGTAACTAAAAACAAAATCATAATAATTAAAATAACTTCTAATTTTTTTTTCATAATTTTCCTCCAGTATTATTTAACATAATCACATGGTGATTTATTCTTGTTATTAACTATAACCTCAATATGTAAATGTGGTCCTGTTGAATTACCAGTATCTCCTGATTTTCCTATTACCTGACCGCTTGAAACTTTATCTCCAACTTTTACTAGCCTTTTACTAAGATGAGCATATTTTGTTATTATTCCATTACTATGTTTGATTTCTATATATCTTCCATAACTATAATATCCACCATTACAATTTCGGCCGTTAGAACAATCTCCACTAGTTATATCCTTAGACGTTATTACTGTGCCTCCATCCATGGCTTTAACGTCTGTTCCAACTGTAACAGTTATGTCAGTTCCTCCATGATATTTACCTTTTTTATAATTAGGATAGTCATCACATACCGGCTTTTTTCCTTCAATAGGCGATTGCAACTTACCTGTCGACGTACCTTTAGAATCAGAATTTTTTGTTTCTGTTGCATCTATGTCATTTAAAATTTTAAGACGATAATAAACTTTGAAATCAGGATATGGGCCTTTTTTTACTCCACTTGGATTTAATTCAACCCATTCATCATTCCCAATATATATTCCAACATGTTGCCCAGTTCCAGAAGAATCATTATTTAAAAATCCTAAATCTCCAGGTTGTAGTTCATCATGAGTTATTTCAGTTGATAAGCTCTTTAGGGTATCCGTATTTCCATTTCCTAAATTATTGTCCAACACATTCCAATAAACAAAGTCAACAAACCCACTGCAATCTAATCCATATTTATTTCTCCCTTTATGATCCACACTTCCTTTTGTATTTTCATTAAAATGATTTTCATTAAATTCTTTAGAAATTGCATGACCAAGGGCTCCATATCCATCTGACTGACCTTCATAAAAATAATATGGAATTTTTCCAACCATACTTATAGCAAAATCTACAATTTGTTGTCTTGTAGCTCCAGTTTCTTTTGTTGAACAGAACTTACTACCAGTAGATACTGCATAAGTACCACCTGTGCCCACATTATATACCTCATATAATTTATTATCAAAACCACCGTTGTTGGAATTAAATAATACGTTCATATAATCTTTTTCTCTCTTTGATGCATTAGCAACTACTTCTTGTGATACGCACTTACCTCTGATACAGGAACTATTATAAGTTTCATACTGATTACCCGAAAAGTTGCCATCACTATTCACAACGTACACATCCGATATATCATTCCACCATTTTTCTAAATTTGCCAAATCAGAACTATTAAGTGCTGGTTTAGGGTATCCACTTCCTCTGTTTACAGTTCTTGTTGACCAAGAATATTTTCCACTTTTACATCCCTCATAAACGTCACAAAAATCTTGATCTCCAACATTTCCACGCATTTCGATTATAGTCCTGTTATTTGAAGAATCAAATTCAGGTTTCGGATAATTTTGACCCATACTTTTGTATCTGCCAAGTGTATAACTTTTTGCGGTAACCATAATTGTTTTGGCATTAGTTTCATTTTTTAATTTATCACCACCAACCTCAGCATATGCAACCCCCATTACATATCTGGCAAAAGATAATGGTTCAACATCTGTTCCGTATAAAATTGGCGATTTAAAATGATCTGAAGAAATCCAATTTCCTTTTCCATCATCACGATAGTCTCTTAACCTTATGTATATATCCCCCTTTATTTCAGAATTAATATTTCCGGACGAATTTAAAGCTGTCAATGATGAATTACTAGTAGTACAATTATCTCCAATATATACTGAAAACTGACCAGCATTATTTGATATATCCGTTATAATAGCATCCTTTAATTTTTCTTCATCTTTAGACTCTAAAAATAGTGATTTATAACCAGCATCACTTTTAAAGTAATCATTTTTTAAGTAATCATAAAATTCTTTTTGTGTTTCTAGCGAATAATCTCCTTCTTCTGCAGAAGCATTCAATTTTCCTAATAATTTTTTAAATCTCGACTTATACTTTCCTTTTCTAAATAGTTTTAAATATGGATCATCTTCATCCTCAACGAAGCTTGTTACAACATCCTCATCGTCATCATCATCGTCATTTCGGAGCCATCCAACTATTTTATTTTTGATATACTCTTTTGCATATTCTTTTACTATTCTTTTAATTCCAGCATCACCCAGAAGTTCGCGGCACATATCATCACAGCCAAAACTTTCTAATATTTCTATTTTCTTTTCATCTATCCATTCCTGAAATTTACTTTTTTCTTCTTCAGATAATTCAATTTCTTTTGTTATATACGGATCAATTGTTCCATCTTGTAATGACTCATAATACGGATATGCCACTGCAAACATTGCAAGTTCAGCATTAGTAGGATTATTTGCCTCAGTTATTTTCTTATTCAAATCCTCTAACGTTTTTTTATCTTTTTCCGAAAAATTATTCTCAATTTTATAATCACTACCTCTACCCGGAGTTATGGTTCCGGCAAAAGCTGGAACTATAAAGATAATTAAAAATACAATAATAAATATGATTAAAAATAAAATAAGTGCAATTATGGGGTGAGTTATAACAAATGAAATAATTTTTTTTAGGATACTAGCAATTTTTTTACCAGCTGCTTTTAAACTTTTTCCAGCATCATTCTTTGATGCTTTTTTAGGAACGCTATTTCTTTTTCTCTTTAATCCTCTAAATCCTTTGTTATGATTTGGATTATGATTTTTACTATTATCTAAGTTATTTTTAGGCTTTTTTCTACCACTTTTATTTTTTCTATCAACTTTTTCATTTTTTTGATTCCTATTTTTTTTATTAGCATTGTTATTACTTTTTCTACTATCAGATTGATTATTTTTGTAATTACTATTGTTTGTATTAGAAGTATTAGCAGGATTGTTATTTGTATTATTACTTGTATTAGAATTATTATTTGTATTCGGATTATTATCTGTATTGGTATTAGAATTATTATTCGTGTTTTTTTGTGGCTCTTCTATTCGCTCATTTCTATCTTCTTCTTTAGAATTATTAACTTGGTCTGATTGATTTTGATCATTATCGTCTTTTTTCGAATTGTCATCTTGTGTAACATTATTAGTATCATTCAAAGAATCATCATTAGAAACATTTTTATACTGGTCCTGATCATCTTCACGTAAATCATCAGATTCCGCTTGGTTTGTATCACCATTCATATCATCAGGTTGTTGGTTTTCCATATGTTCTTTGTCAGATAATGATTTTTCTTCCTTATTACTTGAAGGCACCGATTTATTATTATTTCCAACATCATTATTCTCTGGAAAATCTAACGTTTCCACATCCGAATCATTATTATCATCCACTATTTTAAGATCATCAAATATCAATTCATCTATTTTTGCTTCTATATTATCTGATGATACGGTATTCGAAACATTATTGTTCATTTTCTTACTATCATTTTGAAAACTCTTATTATTCATTAAAACCACCACCATATCTTATGGTTAATATTATAACATACAAATTTATTAAAAAAAAGACACTTTAAGGTTATATATTAAACACTTATCCAAATAAAAAGTAGAACACGTTTACTTTGTGTCTACTTATAAATTTATGTGTTTATTTAATAGAGTATATCTTATAACCCACCACCAGAGCCAAATGAATCTAATTCAGCTTCAGTAACTTCTATATTAATTTGCATTCTTCTATTTCCACATACAAATAGGGCCTCACCTTGATTATACTTCTTGATACCTTCCTTTTCTTGATCATTTAAATCTATTAATTTAGAAAGATCTTCAACACCCTGTTTCTTTAAATTCATAACCAAATAGTATGAAGCATTATCAAAAATAGCCTTACCTTGCGTTATAACCTCAGGAGCGGAAAAATCCGATGGTTGCTGAGTTGCAAGCAAAGTACCACTATTATATTTTCTTGCTCGTCTTTGAATTTGAGCTAAAAAATCAGCGCCTAAAGTATTATTGCCAGATAAAAGAATATGAGCCTCATCAGCATATAATACAGTATTTATACTTCTATCCAAACAATGACTCCAAGCATATTTTAATATATTAAAAAATAATGCATTTCTTATATTTTCATCTGCGTTCATTAAATCTCTTATATTAAATACTATAAAATTACTATTAGGATGTATTGTGGTATGACCATCAAAATAATACTGTAACTCTTTAACAATAGGTCTAATTTTCAATTCCAAGCGTTCCATTATATCTCTTTCATGAGTTACCTGATCGCCATAAGCTTCTAATCTTCTTTTTATTGTTTCATATAAATCAGAAAACGTTGGATATTGTTCAGATTTTAATGCAGAAAAATTGGTTTCATAAGAGATACCAAAACGTTGATAAGTAAGTTGAGTCATCTCGCTAAACATAGTAAGAACATCCTCTGTTATACTAGGATCATAATACTTCATAAAAGCCTTTAAAAACTGTAAAGTTTTAGTAAGAACCGTGTATCCTAAGCCATCTTTTATTTCTTCATCATCGGCTTCAATAATTACTTCCATTGGATTTATCATTCCAAATCTTCCGCCTTTTCCTAAATCCAAAAAGTCTCCACCCATCATTTTAGCCATGTCTTCCAATTCACCTTCTGGATCAATTGCAACTAATTTGTAATTATTTCTAATATATGTCCTAATCAATAATTTGGCAGCTGTTGATTTACCACTACCAGTTGTACCCAAAATAATTAAATTAGCATTTGTTCTATTAAATTCTTTTCTTATTTGATAATAAAATTGATTAAATAATACAACACCGCCAGAAAAATCTGTTCCCATCAAACATGAGGCACCAGGATCCTTTAAAGTATCAAAAATAAATGGATACATAGCCGCTATAGTAGGTGATGTTATTGGAGTACCTATTTGATCTTCTATATCTTGTTTTGGAAATATTGGAATAATGGATTTTAAAACCTTTTTTTGCTCAAATCTCAAAGGAATAGCTCTCATTTCCATGGCATTAAGATAATTTTTTGCCTGAATTTTTTTCTTTTCCAATTCTTCCCTTGAATCTGCACTCATAAAGAAATGCATTTGAAAATCAAATATTTTTGATTGATTTGTAACAATCATCTGTATAAAGTCGTTTAATGAATCATAATCTTGTCTTAATTGTTCCTGATTTGTTTTATCATTTTCTCTCTCATATTGTGATTTTAGCTCAGCGAGCTGCTTATTAAGCATTTTTGACATAACTGAAAATGGTAACGGTATGTGCTTAATAACTATTTTGGCTCCTATCAAATCAGATAAATTAGATAAAAAGCCTGATGAAATCCATTTTGGATAGGATACTACTGTTAAAATAGTACACCATTTATCACCCACTACAAATTCTGCTGGTTTAAATTCTAAAGCCTTTGGAGCTAATTCTTTTTTTATACTTATGTTTGCCATTAACTCATCACCGTCCCAAAACTAATTTTTTGACCATCATTAAAGAAACTATCTATTATTGATCTTAAATCATCATTATTAGCCTGACTTGAGGACAATCCAGCATTGGCTAATCCATTTATCATCATTCTTATTCTCTTCTGAATTAAATCTATATTCTTTTCCTTAAATAGGAAATAAAATTCATAATCTGTAACAGTATCACTAAAATCGCTAGCTTTACTTAAATCTTGATTTATTAATTTTCTAATAACAGGACTTTGAGCCTGATTATAAGCTACTTGTAATTGTGCAATGTACGAAGCAATATCAACAGGTCTATCTGTTATAATAAGCCAAAATTCAAAATCAAGAGTATTATAAAAATCCTTTAATCCATCAATTATGGAAAATTCTTCATTTTCCTCCAAAATAAATATATTTCTAGGAGACACCTTTACTCCAGCTATTTTTTCACCATTATCAAGTTCTATCATATTATTTGCGATAGATCTAATTGGCATAAAAGTTTCCGTTGTATCGTTACTGACCCTTGAACTCATCTTTAGCACACCATCCTTTCCATCTGAAATGTTGTCTTTCAACAAATAAAAATACATAAATATTTTTTATTATACACATAACATTTTGATAATTTGGAATAGGGAGCACTAGAAATGTAGTAATCATAACTGGTGCTAATGTAATTATTGCAGATAGCAAGCTTGACGGTTCCAGTGCTAAAAACAAAATTATAGTGATTATTATTCCACCTATTTCTATTCCTAAATCAATTGGTCTAAATACATTAAATATTAATTGTGCTCTTTTTGAATTAGCTGCAATTAAATATTGAGGTGCACTATTTCCATTATTATCCATAAATATCTCCCCTTTCTTTATTCACTCTTTCCTCCATCTTTTGCCTTAGCATCCTCAAGTGCGGCTTCTTTAAATTTACTTGCCTTTCCAGTGTTAATACTAACACATTGATCAATAGTACCATTCATTACAATTGGATTTCCGGCACCATCTTTCTTTAACGTTGCGGTTGTATAATCGATTACATATCTAGAAGATTCAACAGGAGCTATTATTTGTTCTAAACGTTGTTGTGCTTGTGTTATACTTCTTACACTTTGGGATGAAACGGTTATATTCTGATTATTTTGTAACAATAATTTCTTTTCTGGATCATCATCAGGTAAATTATTAATATAATTAGAAAATTCACTTGCTGAATAGTTTTGATTACCATAATTTATATTTCCATCGTTATCATATGATAAACTTAGTAATTTTTGAATTTTACTTAAATCGGACGCTCTTTGAGTATTTCCTGAATTCGTTAAATCTGCTATTTTATCGCCTATATTATCTATAGAAACACCATCTAATTTAACGGAGCTGCCATCAAATGAAAAACCAGAAAAAGCATTTCCTATTCCAATCTTAAGAGCATTGGATATAGCTGATTGTGCGTTGGAGAATAATTGTTGACTATCTTTTATATCAGCGTTTTTAGATGAATATTCCGTTGATAAATTAGATTCTAACTTTTTACTATGATCCACAATTGATGCCATTCCATATGTAGTTGTTTCGGAATCAAAGAAACCTCTACACGCTTTTAAATCTGCGTCTGAAAGAGCATGGAATGATTCATTGGCATCATAAAAGCCAGTTGGATGACCATTATTTATTACGATAGCGTTTGGTTTTACTCCATATTTATCTTCTATACCAATCATTTGAATTTGATCTTCTAATGTTCCTGCTATAGCTCCACCTCTTCCAGTAACAGCTTCTTGAAACTTCGTATATTTATTGATTGGATTACTAGGTACTCTACCATTAACATATGATCTTGCTGTTTCTTGAGCTGCAGCGACATCATCGGCCCTGTTTAACTGTTCAAGTTTGGTTCCATAAGCCAAACTGTCAAGAGTATTTTGAGCTCCAGCAAATCTTCCTTTGATTTTTTCTCCTAGCGTCTCACCTGGAACACCTTTTTCCAAACGATATTTATTTGCATTTTGATTACCTGCTTTAATAACTCCGCCAATTCCTTTTGCATTTGCACCATCCTTAAACGCTCCTTTTGCATTTAAAGCAACTCCAGTTGCATACAAGCGTCCTGCTACATTGCGAGCTTTCTCTTTAGCAGCATCCATTCGTGCCCATCTGTTAGCTTTTCTACGTGCAGCTGCTTCTGACATTCCATTTTCTCTATCTCTAATCATCTGTTCTTTCCTAGCAGCCCTAGCAGCAGCATTTCTTTCTTTTTCATCCTCAATTGCTCCCTTTCTTTCCTTGTTCAACTTATGATTTGCGTGCAAATTTCTAGCCGCAGCAATACCTTTTGATGTTAGACCACCAGGTACCTTTTTCAAGCCATCCTTTGCCTTTCCGAGACCTTTTTCTAACATTCCACCAACCAATGCGGCTCCTGCTAGTTTTTTTCCTATATTAAGGCCACCAAAACCACTAGTTTCTACTCCGAACAATCCTGAAATCCATTTTGGGAAATTTTTAACAAAAATCAATAATCCTATAACTAGAGCAGCTTTTGCTAAAAATGATGATGTACTTCCCATAAGCTGTGAAAAAGTATCAGAAGTATTTACCCATGATACAAGTAAAACCATTAAGCAAACAACACCTATTCTCAAAAACAACGTAGCATACGATTTACCAATAGCTTGCAACCATCTTTTAAAAGGACCCGATGAGGCCGATTTAGGATCTATAAATGTAACAATAAATATAGGTGACGCAACTTGAAGTATTATAAGCTCAAACATTCTAATAGCAATATCAAGTGCAAAAGAAAATAGCATATATGTTATGAAAGCACCAGCAGCCGTTGTAATTACTATCATATAGTCATAAACGTAAACTCGCTCATATTCTCCGCTTTCTTCATCAGTCTGTACTGCCGCTTGAACGTTTATGTATTTTTGTAGCGTTGGAATATCTAATTTACCTACCGCTTGTTTTTCAGAATATGCATTTACAGCATCTGCACAACTATCATCACACGTGGAACCATTTATTGGCTGATAAAAAATATCATTACCGCCGGTGTTTTTAAATGCTGACCTGTTAATTGGGACAAGAGCCTGAAGCATAACACTTTTCATCTGCGTTCCAGCCTCTTTTCCAATATTATTTTGATTAACTTTTACAGTATTATCTTCACCAGCAGTATATATTTCCTTACCTATTATAAGTTTTGGAATTATATTATTCTTCATTACAGTATTTTGTAACGTAAATAATTCATTAAATAAAAATGGACATATAACTAACATTACAAGCATAACAAGTGTTCTTGATAAAATGCTACTCAAGCCTTTACCCTTTTCATTTAATTTATCCGGATCTATTAAAGAATTTATTAAAAACAAAGCTATTCTAAACAAAGAAAATATCCCTACTATTATATATAAATTTTGCTTAATAGTCTGAAATTCTTTCATATCAACATTAACTGCAGCAAAGTCAAATATAATGCTATAAGCATCATCTACCAATCCAAAAGCTGCGTTATCTAACCATATAAAAAACTTTCGTAGTATACCCATATGCTACCTCCTAAAAACATAAATTTAACCCAAACCAACCAAGTATCATCTTTAATAAAGCTGGTAATACCAGTAAAACAACAACTGCAATTGTACGTTTTAACGCATTATTAGCAGATTTACTTAATTGATTTTCATCCGATGCAACAACAGCCTTTAAAAAGTCTATAGTAATTAGTAAAATTAAAGCAACAGGCGCTAATATGGTCAACCATTTCCAATATTTATCTATAAGTTTTTGAATTTCCTCATCGCATTCTGTTTGTTTTTCCATCTTACTAGTCAATCCTGCATTTTTTTTCGTTGAATATTTTGATATTTTATCTGATGCATCATCAAATGAATCTGCATTATTTTTAACGGTAGTTTCTTCCAAATTCCCATTCTTATCTGTTTTCGCCGTGGTTTTTTCTGTTCTATTAGTACCCCAGAATTGTCCACATCTATGAACCTTAACTGTTTTTGTCTTATAATTAGTTAGTGCACCATCACCATCTCCAGTATTTCTTTTATACTTCCCAGAAAATTTCATTTTACTTATGTGTCCAAATTCCCATTCTCCACCTTTACAAGTTGTTTTTCCATTTGTAGATTTATTTTCACGTATAGGGATATAGATTGCTACACGTTCTCCTTTTAATTTTTTATCCGGATGAAATGTATGTTTACATACATCTACATCTTTCACTTGTCCATTTACTTCATGTTCTTCTGTTATAATAAAATTAAATTCTTCTATGACGTTTTTATTGTTAATATTATAATATACTTTAAATGCCTTTTCTTCGGGTTTCCATTTTTTATTACCCAAAGTTTGTGTAATGGATATATCTCCTATAGATGATCCTTTTGGCACCTCTCTAATGCTTATTTCATCATCTTTTATATTGTAAAACGAAAGAGCACATTCTGGCAATTTCTCCGCTTTAGTTATTTGAGCATCAACAAAAAAAGTGAAGACAAAAATAATTAATATTAAAAATATTTTTGGATATTTAGTTTTCATATATTCACCTCATTACATATACACTTTTCGGTACTACTATATATACATAATAACATTTTTTTTAAAATAAAAAAAGTATATTTGATATACTTTTTCTGTTTTAAATTACTTTTTAAACATTTTGTTGATACAATTGTTTAATCAAGATCTAAGGAAATTTCGGCTTTTCTAGCATTCCAACATGCTTTCCAACCTTCAGTTCCAATTAACCCAAGTAAAATAGAAACCATAGCAGGAATCAAAAATACAATAACTGCTGAAATGATACGTCTTACAAGTGTTTTTTGATTTTTCTTAATATCATCTTCCTTACCAGCAACAACAGACTTAACCAAATCAATCGTTCCCCACAATATTAATAAAACTGGAACAACCCATTGAATAATTGTTAATGCAAAATACATAATATTTACAAGTGTTTGTAAAGAACCACCGTCTCCGCATAAACTTTTTGCTTCTGTATTAGCTAAAATTAAAAAATTATACATTTCATCTCTTCCTTTCAACATATTATACATTAATAATATATTATCAATTAAATTTTGTCAATATCAATCTTGCTTGATTGATAATTCTAGTTCTTTATCACATATGGTTTATTTAACGTGCCAGAACCATTTAAAACCATTGATTTTTTTGTTAAAAATATAACTGGCTGAATGTTATTATTTGTCGAAGCTCTTTTTACATCTATCTCACCATCTAAAACATAAACTTCGTATGTATTTTCTGAATTGGTGGTTAAAAGCCAAGTATTTATTTCATCTGATGATAAATAATTTCTATTGGTACATTCTGGTGAATTATAATTAGTGCACTTCTCATCTAAACTAGATCTCACATAATCACTCACTTGCAATAAACCAACTTTTTCGTTTTCTTTCGTTGTTGCACACTCTACGTTTCTATCATATAAACTATTATATGATAGTTTACCTATACAAATATTCTTTGATATAATATATGACTTTTCTTTTGTATCAAAATTGCTTTCATAAAAATTCTTCAAGCTTTTTCTTATGTCAGAGTGAAAATAATCGGTTGTATCACCATAATATCTCTGTGATGTTGAATTATATTTAGAATCCCATACATCAGTATACCTTTCCTCATTATTAACCGATAATAATTCAATATTACCATCCAAGTCTAACGATACTATTCTCCATAACTGGTTATTAAATGATACATAGTTTTTTACATCATCACCACGGTAAACGTATTCGCCACCCATTTCATAAACACCATTTCCATATTCATCTTGTTTAGACGATTTAACAATGTCCGTTAAATATTTTGGCTCATAATTACCTTTACATACTAAAAATGGTGTATAAGAATACTCTTTTCCTACTTTAGTTACTTCTACATATCCAGAGCAATCTTGATCCTTATTATTTGGATCTTTTACTTCTTTTAATAATTCTGATTCTATTAATGTTGATATTGTAACTTTAACCGTTCCATTTTCTTCTTTAGGTAAGTTCTTCTTGTGAGAAGCATAATAACTTTTAGCTGCATTAACCATTTTCTGTTCTATTTTATCATAGCCACCAGAACTATTAGAGCAAGCGTTAATAATTATTAACAATATAATAACTACTACTATTCCTCCCAAAAGATAGTATGATTTATCTTTTATGTATTCTATTATATTTTTCATATCCACTCTCCCTCATTAATTTAATTATAACGATTTAATGAAAAAAAGTAAACTATCTGTTTACAAGTAGTTTACTTATTGTATCTTCTTTTTTCTTTCTGTAACTTCTTTTTAATATTTCTTTTTGTTTTTTATTAAAGAAAAAGTCTAATAATAAGTAATTTTTAGGTAATGACTTTTTCTTCATTATATTTTTTTCTACATATTCACACATAAATAATTTGCATGATATATTTGGATTAGTACATCTTTTATCTTTAAATAATTTACAAAATCCCTCATTTCTAAAATAGCAACACCCATTTTCTTTATGAACTGACTTACCTAGTCTATTTGCAATGCACTTATCATTTTTAAAATCACATAAAACGCATACATTATTATCTAGGTATTTGCACATATAATCATATATGAACTCATACCTCTTTTTTACTTCTTTTTCGTTAAATGCTTTTATAAATGCTTCTTCTAATTCGTTTATTGGATCTGTTTCTATTATAGCATCCTTATTGTCAATGTATTTTTTGAACTTTTTATATTTGTTTTTTCTATCTTTTTCTTCTATTATCATATAAATACTCCTAATATGAATATATATAAAATATTTAATAAAGTCAATTATGATATTTTTTTATTAGACAAATATAGACATAAAACGACTAATACAAAACATTTTTATTGTTAAATAAAAAAATAAGTGATAAAATTATTACAGGTGATTTTTATGAAAAGAATTTTTAAAAGTATAGTACTTATATTTACGTTAGTAATATTATTAACAGGATGTACATCAAGTGATAAATACATGAAAGAAATATCCCTTGATGATTTTAAAGAGAAAATGGCTAATAAAGAAACTTTTGCTCTTTATGTTGGTAATGAAAACTGCTCACACTGCATATCTTACTTGCCTACTTTAAAAAGTGTTTTAAAAGAATATAAAATAACTATATATCACTTAGATAATAGCAAATTGAGTAAAAAGGAATACAATGAATTTAATGAGTACATAAGTATATCTGGTACTCCTACAATTGCATTTATAACAAATGGTGAAGAAGAAACAACCTTAAACAGAATAGTTGGAGAAACAAGTAAGGAAGATACCATAGAAAGATTTAAAACTAATGGTTACATTAAGTAGAAACAAAATATGTTTCTACTTTTTTAATACAAAAGAAAAAGAAGCATATCTACTTCTTTACTCCTCCAAATCTTCTGTCTCTTTTATTAAATGAATCAATTGCTTTATCTAGTTCTTTTTCATCAAAATCAGGCCATAAAACGTCTGTAAAATAAAGCTCTGCATACGCCATTTGCCATAACATAAAGTTACTTATTCTAAATTCACCACTAGTTCTTATCATTAAATCTATTGGTGGTAAATCATTAAATAAATAATTGTTATACATATCTTTATTTATATCATCAATTTTTATTTTACCTTCTTTTACATCACTTACTATTTTTTTAGTAGCTTCTACTATTTCATCTTGACCACCATAATTTAAACAGATGTTAAATACTCCGTTTTTATTATTTTTAGTTTCTTCAGTCATCTTTTCCATTTCTTTTAATACCTTATCATTAAGTTTTGTTTTAAGACCTGAAAAAACTATTTTAACGCCTTTTTCTTTTATCGATTTAAAGTTATCCTTAAATACTTTTATAAATAAATCCATTAAGTAATCTACTTCTTCTTTATCTCTTTTCCAGTTTTCTGTTGAAAAAGCAAAAACACTTAATACTTTTATTTTTTTATCATAAACATACTCAGATATCTTTTTTAGGACCTTAGCACCCATTTGATGTCCTTTAGTACGTTTTAATCCTCTTTTTTGTGCCCATCTTCCATTACCATCCATTATAATTGCAACGTGATTAGGAATCTTATAATTCATTTTATTACCTCCAAACGACTATTTAGAGTATAACATAAATATCAAATAATTGGTATAGTTGCTATTACTATTATTATTTTATTTGCATCTTAATAATTAAAGGATGTGAAAAATATGTGGTGTTTATTTCTATTATTTTTAATTTTTTTACCATTATTCATAATACTGTTTATTATATTCTTACCATTTATTATATTATTTTGGATACTAAGTGTTATATTTAATGGATGTAATTGTAATTGCAATAATAATTGTAAAAGGTAACTTTATTTTTTTAATTGAAAAGCCTTATACAAAAAAAACACTCTATTATTTGCTAGAGTGCATTACTTCTTCATATATGTTTTTTAATTTATTTCCTATGTTTTTTAAATCTCTTTCTTCTGCAACTTCATATGCGTTTGATGCTAAACTCTTAAGTTTACCATCAAAGAAAAGTCTTATCTTTCTTTCAAATTCATCTACGTCTTTTGCTTTATATACGTTTTTACCATCTTTAAGCCAACCATCAAATATAGGAATATCTCTTATAATAGCATCACACTTACATGCACAAGCTTCTATTATAGGAATTCCTTCTGTCTCTTCAAGAGTTGGGAATAAAAATAAGTCCGCTCCGTTCATTGCTGATTTAATCATAGATGGTTCTACGTAGCCTGCAAACGTTAAGTTATCAAGCTTTGTATGAACAGCTTTTTTTACTGGCCCAGTTGCTGCTGCAAGAGGACTATATCCAAACCAAATAAATTTATACTCTTTCATTCTTTTAGCTAGTTCAACAAAGTCTACTATTCCCTTTCTTTCGATGTAAAGGCCTATTCCAAAAATAACTTTATCAGTATCTTTATAACCATACTTTTTTCTAAACTCATTTTTAAGATGCTTATCTTCCTTAAAGAAATCTAATTCTATACCATTTGATACATCTACTATTTTCTTATCAGTAAGCCCCTTATAGCCTTTTAAGAGTCTTTTAGAATAAGGTGTTGGTGTTACTATAACATCACCTAGACTATAACATTTAATTAACCATTTTTTAAATAACTTAGACGTCTTATTTGCTAAAATGAAACCATTTTTATAATCTTCTTCAGTTGAATGTGCGTGATAAACTATTTTTTTACCACGTTTTTTAGCTTTTTTAGCAAGTCTATATGACTTCGGAAAATAAGTATTAATATGAAGTATATCATAGTCATCAGAAGGATTAGTTGTGTAAGGTACCCCTGCATAAGAAAGTGCCTTCATTTGATGTTTTATTGCTTTACCAAGTCCGGATTTTCCAATCATTTTTTCATTTTCGGTATATAAAAGTACTTTCATAATTATCCTGCTTTCTTAAATATAAGGCAAAGCATCAGCCTTGCTTTGCCATGTAAAAGTTTATTGTTCTTTCTAAAGGATCTTCCTTCTCTTCTTTTTTCTCATTAACTTCCTCGAAGTCCAAACCAGTTATGTTTTCATTTCTGCTGATTAATTTATCATATTCATTTTTTATACCTATTATTTCATTTTGTCTATTGGAAATATAAATTATAGTATCTTCCAACTTTTTTATTTGGTCTTTTTTTGCCTTTTTATTAGATGAAAATAAACCAACTTTTATTCCATCCTTTTTTATTATTAAATCACTTATTATATTTTCTACTTGTGTTATTATAAATTCAATACTTTTTATATTATCATCTATTTGATCCAAATCAAAGTAATCACACTTAGCACATCGTTTTTTTATGTCTTTTATTGTACTAGTTAATTTGGATTTTAAAATATTTATATCTTTTTCCATCACTGATTTTAATGCTCTATTAAAATTTTCAGATGTTTTAACTTCTTTTAAGTCATCTAATTTTTCAGTGGAATTATTTTCAATATCAATTAATGAACTACCATCCATACCATAAAATTTTATTTTGCCATTACCGTTCATAAGAATTCCTCCTATTATTAATAATACCACAAAAAAAAGTTAATGTGCAACTTTTGATGAACATTAACCTATTTATTTTGATTTAATAATACTTGATCCATCCTTATACGCACTATATAACTCCCATAATCTAAGGGTTTCTTTTGGATAATTCTCATAATCAAATGGTGCGTTTCTCAAATTCTCTTTTATTATATTCAATCTTTGTTCTGGCTCTTCTAAACCATTTTCTATGTCATAGATTAATAAAAAGTTTCTTAATCTAGCATTTAGCATTGATCTTTCTGAACTAGACTCTTCTGACATTTGGGAAATGGACTTAGTTTGTGACATAATTTCTTTAATTATACCTTGATCGGTTGTTAAATTAATAATATGTTCATAAAGAATATAAAAAGCATTTTTATAACGTCCTGGAATTTCATCTTTTAAAGCACAAACTCTAACGTATGCACTAACTAACTGTGAAAAACTATAAGTACTATCAAGTCCTAATATTCTACAACTTTCTTCGATTTTTGATCTCATATAATTTCCTCCAATAAGTAGAATATATAATAACAAAAACTCAGTATAAAAGTCAAATGAAAAAGACCAAGTAATTATTTCTTAGCCTTATTTACCTTTTTCTTTTTGTTTAAAGTTTTCTTTTTTACGTTGTCTTTTTTCTTTACTGGAAAATGTATTTTCTTTAAATTTAACTTTGCGTTATCAGTAACTATGTTAGTTGTTAAAACAACCCAGGTTATAAGAAGCACTAAAATGATGTATATTATTGCGCCTATTTTTCTATCTTTTAATACATAAAAAACGGATGCTGAAGAAAACAAAATACTTACCGCATATATTATTAAAACGGTTGTTTTCTGTGAGAATTTCTTATTTAAAAGTTGATGATGAAGATGCTGCCTGTCTGCTTCATATATTGGCTTATGATGAATAATTCTTCTTAGGATTGCAAATAAAGTATCCAGTATTGGAATTGCCAAAATAAGCATTGGAACAACAAGTGATGTAAGGGTTACCGCTTTAAATCCTAAAAGACAAACAACTGCTATCATAAATCCTAGAAACATAGAACCTATCTCGCCCATAAATATTTTAGCAGGATTAAAGTTAAATATTAAAAATCCAAGACAAGCTCCTATCATAATAAAGGCAATAGTAATTTCAAGACTTCCTAAATTATGCATAATAAATGCTAAAACCCCTATCGTTATAAAGAATATCATTGATATACCATCTGCTAGTCCATCTAAACCATCTATTAAGTTAATACAATTCATAACAGCTACAATAAACACTATTGTAATTGGATAAGCAAGCCATCCAAAGTCAAAATAATATCCAAAAAATGATATATCATTTAAAAGTATCTTTCCATAAAAAACTATTATTAAAGCTGCAACTACCTGACCTACTAATTTTTCTCTTGCACGAAGAGGCTTTATAACATCTAATATTCCGGTTATTACCACTATAAAGCTTGCTATTAAAATAGCTAACATCTGAGTACTTTGAGGTGCAAAAAGCATATATCCAAACAAAAAGCCTAGGTATATCATAAGACCACCCATAACTGGCATTGGTTTTTTATGAACCTTTCTTTCATTAGGATAATCAAGTGCTCCAACGTGATAACTAATCCATTTTACCATTGGAAAAAGTAGTGCCGTAAAGACTGCTACTATAACAACTATTTTTAATACTTCAAATATTTCATTTTGCATAATAAATCACCACTATCATTAGTTTATCATAAATTAGAAAAACAGCCAAATACTATTTTTAACATCTACTTTGAACTTTTATCGTTAAATCCTAATTTTTCTTTTATTATATAGCAAGGTCTATTTAAAATATTACTGTATATTCTAGATACATAAAGCGATATTATGCCAATGGATAACATAATAAGAGAGATAAATAAAATTATCGTTCTATTAGATAAGTTTCCTATTAAAATAAAGTTAAGTAATCCAACTATAAGTGCAACAACACCAATTATAAATACTGATTTTATAGGTTTGGTTGAAAACGATATTATTCCTCCAAGTGAATACTTAAGTAGTTTAAATAATGACCATTTAGAAGTTCCATACATTCTTTTTTCTGGCATGTAAGGAACATATATCGTGTTAAATCCTACCCATGAAAACATTCCCTTTAGAAATCTTGTTTTTTCATCAAGAGATGTAATAGCATCACAAACTGATTTTTTAAACACCCTAAAGTCACTTGCTCCAGGTAGTAATTTAACGTCTGATATTTTATTATTTATTTTATAAAATAATGAAGTTAAAGTTCTTTTTAAAGATCCTTCATCTTCCCTGTTTGATTTATATGCACAGCAGCAATCAAAACTATAATCATTAATTAACTTTTTATACATTAAAATGAGCATTTCTGGTGTGTGCTGTAAATCAGCATCCATTATTGCAACATAACTTCCACTTGCATTTTTAAGTCCCGCAAGCATAGCGGACTCTTTACCAAAATTTCTTGAAAATCTAATTACTTTTACGTTTTTATTTGCTTTATTAAGTGAGGATAATTTACTATAAGTGTCATCCGTACTTCCATCATCTATAAATATTATTTCATAAGTTATTTTTTCTTTTAAAAGCGCTTTAGATAACTCACTTTCAAATTCACTTACGTTTGCTGCTTCATTATAACAAGGTACTACAACAGATAATTTCATATTTACCGCCTACTTTCTACTTTCTTTTATTAATTAATTTGCTCCATTTTTCAAGAACTACTTCACCGCTAAAATCTTTAGCACGACATCTTGCTTCTTTTCCTATCTTTTTTCTTAGTTTTTCATCAGTAATTAATAAGTCTATTTTACTTACCATTTCGTTAGAATCTCTGTTTTCAATTAAATAACCACTTTTTTCGTTTTCTATTATTTCATTTGCTCCTTGTGCTGACGTATATGAAAGACAAGGAATTCCGTAGCTCATAGCTTCTATTAAAACAAGACCAAAGCTCTCGGTATGAGACGTCATAACGTATATTGAACTATTTAAAAGTAGTTCATTTATGTATTCTTTATTTTGATATCCGTGAAATATTACTTTATCTCCTAGTTTTAATTCTTCTGCAAGTTCTAGAAGATTTCCTCTTTCCATTCCATCACCAACAATATTTAGTTTCCAATTAGGATGTTTTATACTAAGTGTTTTAAATAACTTAAGCAAATCATCAAAACCTTTTTCCTTTGATAACCTACCTACTGATATTAAGTTTTCGCTATCTAACTTAGATAATTTATTAGGAAGCTTATCAAGACAGTTTGGAATATAAACCGCTTTTTTTCCTAAGTAATTACCATAAAATTTAGTAAGTTCATTTGAAACCAAAACTAAGTTATTAACTCCCTTACAAGATTTAACTAATGAGTTTATGTATTTCTTGTTATTATTATGATGGTTATGTTCCCAAGCTATTTTTCTTATTTTTTTAGGAGCAAACTTAGATACTAACATATTATGAACTGTACGTGTAGAAATTATGACATCGCAATCAAGTTTTCTAAGTACGTTTGCAGTTTTAATATATTTAACAAATCCAGTTTCTAATGATTTACCAATTCCCTTAAAAAACATTTTGAAATTTTTCTTTTCTAAGTAAAACTTCATTTCTTTTTTATTTGGTTTAATATTAGAAATATATCTTATTTTTACTCTTTCATCAATATCAAAAACTGGCTCGTTATATAGTCTATATACCGATAATATTTCAACTTCATATTTTTCACATAAAAGATTTGCTAATGTTGCAACTGCGTTTTCAATACCTCCATAACCTAAATGGAGTGCTAAAATAGTTACTTTTTTCATTTATATCACCACCTTAATTATACTAAAGTAATTATAAAACGTCAAAAATTTATAAATTAAGTGTAAAGTAAAAGAATATGACTCATCATATTCTTTAGATATTATCTATGTAATCTTTAATTTTCATCTTAAAGTTTTCACTGTTTGATTCATACCTTTTAGGTTTAAAAGTTTTTATTTTTTCTAAAGCGGCCGATAATCTTTTATTATCATATAGTGCAATAACATATCCTTTCATTTCAAATTCCTTTGTTATTTGCATTTGATGATCATTTGTGTGCTCTAGGTATTTTTTTAATCTTGGTACAACGATTATCTTTTTTCCTTTTTCTAGGCACTCCGTTATTGTTCCAACACCAGCATGTGTAATTATTATTCTAGCCTTATCAATTAGTTTTTCTATTTCATCTTTTGACTTAAAATCGAATGTTGTTATTTTTTCATTTGAAAACGTTGTATACCCGGTTTGGGCTACTACTTTTTCTTTTATGTTACCTTTATCTATTTCTTTTGAAACCATTTTAAGCAATCTTAAAAAAGGCTTATCTTGAGTTCCTAATAATACTAATATCATTAAAATATCCACCCTTCATATTTAGCTTTTGGATATAATTTAAGCATTGAATGCCACTGAACAACAAACACGTCCGCAATAGGATATATTAGTTTTCCTGTTAACGTTTTTGTTTCAATATTTGCAAATGATTCAATGTAAATAACCTTTTTCTTAAATATTTTAGCTATGTAGCACATTGCAACACACGTATGAGCGCCCGTTGTAACAATTACATCCGGTTTAAATTTTAAAAATAAAATAAGACTTTTTATCACGTTATATGGTAATACCCAAATATACCTTAACATATGATCTTTATTACCTGTTAAAAGATAATCTATTTTACTTTTATATCTTGCTTTAAGTCCAACTGTAGATTTATGTTTTTCTGTCACAAGTTTGTAGTCATAATCTTTAAAGATGCTTTTAAGTTGCATAAGTTCTGTTAAATGACCACCCATACTTGATATAAAAATTACCTTTTTCATATATTTTTCACCTAACTTGATTATAGCAAATAAAGAAGAAATTGTATATAAGTTTTAATTTATATATTAGTTAAGACTTTATTGGATAGCCTATACGTTGTAACAAATATATTAGGATCACTTACGTATTCTAACGCTAACTTACCATTTTTACGTGTTATTATGATGCCTATTGTTTCGTTATGAAATCTTCTTTTTAAAAACTTATCGGTTAACATCATATACACCTTTGTTTGCGCAACATCTCCGGGCTTTATTTCACCAAGTTTAAGTTCACATACTATGTATCTGTTAAGTTCTGTATTAAACAGTAATAAGTCCACATAATAATTTTTATTATCATATGATAGTTTGTATTCGCTCCCTACAAAGGTAAAACCAGTACCTAATTCTAAAAAGAAATGTTCTAATTCTTTTAATATGTATTTTTTTAAAACCTTTTCACTTATTTTTTCATTGTCATCTATATTTATTAATATTGGGTCATGTATCATATCTTTTATATCCAAACTAGTTTCTTTGTCTGTTATTAGTTTTATGTGTTTCTTATCTGCATAAGATAATCTATCAAATGATTTTGTTTTTATTTCATTTATTAATCCTCTTACGGATAAATTATTTTGAATACACCTATTTATGTAATAATTACGTTCATTTTCATTTTTTAATGGCAATAAATAACGCCAGTGTGACCAAGTTAAGGTTAATTGGTCGCACGGTGTGCGACTTTTTTTAATTATCAAATAAAGTTGTCTCATATTTTTTAGATTTGTTAAATTATAACCTTTTCCATATTCTCTAGATAGTTCACTAGACCACTTTTTTATTAATCCGTCTCCATATTTAGCTTTTTCTTCGCCATCTTGTGCTTCGATTAAAAGCCTTCCTATTTCATAATAAGTCTTAATGGTTTCTTTATTACTTTCTAAGTATCTAACTTTATCATTTACTTCTTTTTCTTCTATTAAATTCTTTATCTCTTTATAATAGTTCATAAACTTTTCCTTTCTTAAGTCACTTATTATACGAACCATTTATAAAAAAATTGTCGAACAAAAACATAAAATGCACAATATTATGAAAATATTGTGCATTTTTGTATATTTTTTTATGATTTTGCGCAATGATTGTGCATTTTTAATTATAATTCGTCATCATCTTCTAAAGATAATCTTCTATACTTAGGTTTATTTTTATCCAACCTTTTTTTAGCTTCTTCTAATTCTTTTAACTTTTCCTTCCTAGATTTCTTAGGCATAACGTATTCATCTTCTTCTACCCTTTTAATAACCGGCCCATCATCTACGTCATCAATGGAATAATCATAATTAAAATCTTCATTTTTAATCTTGCCTTTTAACTTATCTATTTTTCTTTGGTATTTTTCTATCTTTTTGTCATTTGATTTAAACTTACCAAATAATTTAAATATTATAATTAAAACAAATATTAAGGCTAAGGCTGCTGCTACATAAAACACATATTTAATATGCATATCTTTTATGTCTGATAACTCCTTGTAATATCTCGAAAAGGTATTATTTTTCTTATCATATAAGTAGAAGCCTTCGTCCCCTGTTTCTAAATTTTTGGCATAAACTAAGTAATAATTATCATTCTTATCATATTTATACTTATATCCTTCTATTTTTAAATCATTTATCTTAAAACTTGTCTTAACAAAGTCAGTTGGAACCTTGATTTTCTTCTTATCAAGAATAAGCAAGTTAACTTCTCCACCTTTAGCTTCCATAAAGGAAGTATATGAATTTTTATTTTTATCATAGATAAATAACTTTATGTTACCTTCATTATCCTTTAATGCTACTAAAAGTATTTTTGCAATTTCACTTTGATAAGCACAAACATCTTGGTCTCCTATTTTTATAGTAGTTTCGGTAAAACCAACTGGTATATTTTCTACTTGTCCTTTCTTTCTAACAACTGTATATTTTTTACCATCAACTTTTACATTTATTGGATCCAATTCCTTAACCGTTGCATTTATTACATATCTTCTTTCATTACCATTTTCTGCTGTTACTATTATCTCTATTTTATTAATACCATCTACAACGTCTACTTCACCTGCACCTGTTATGCTTGCTTGAGAATCTTCTGTTTCAGCATTAATTTTTACCAATTTAGTGTCAACATTTAGCATAACGTTATATTCTAATTTGTTTTTATCAAATAAAGGCTCCAGTTCATAACCATCAATACTTAAACTTTTTAAAAAATTATTTGAATTATATTTTTTATTTACATCTACTGATGGAGTTTTTGTGTTATTTTTAGTTCTATTATTATTATTATTTTTAGAATTACCACTTTTGCCAGAACTACTTCCTTGTCCTGCTGAAGCATTATTTGAAGATTTATCTTTTACGGTTACATATAAAATTCTTTTTCCAGTAAACGCATTACCGTTTTCATCTACGTCCTTTGCAGTAACAACTATACTACCACTTCCTGCTGTTCCAGCATAGAAAGTTAAAACTGTAGAATTATCTTCTAACCATATGCTTTTTCCACCTGATATAGATCCAGTAGTGGAAACGTCAAATCTTCCTGTTAAACCTGATGCCTCTACCGTAACATTAAAATTTGAATTTGAATTAACCGTGGTTGGTCCGGTCACACTAAATGCATTTATTTTTAATATAAAAGCAAAAGATAAAATGAATGCAAATATTATATATCTTATTCGTTTCATAAATCCTCCTACTGCTCTATAATCCCAGTATTCATTATATAATTCTTGATTTTTACATAATCCGATGCTGAGATTTTTCCGTCTTTATTAACATCTGAAGCTGATTTATATACTCCAGACAAGTGAGATACATCCATTATGTGATTTTTAATTTTTACATAATCCGATGCAGAAATTTTTCCATCACCATTTACGTCCCCATAAATAACTATTTCATAGGTCTTTGTTTCTTTAGGTAATTCAACTTTTACCTTATCACCTGTTTTTACTATACCAGAATTCTTTATAGAACCATTACTACTTAAAAGAGTTACTTTTGCATTACTCTTTACATTTGTTATTTTATTTTTTAAAATGCTAATATCACTTCCAACAGATAAACCAGTTATGTAAGTCCCGTTTTTAATACCGGCTTCATTTAGTACATCTTGAACGCTAGAATCATCTGTTATAGGTTTTGAAGGTGCTCGATATACTATGTTTATAACGTATGTTTTAACACTACCATTTTGAGCGGTAACAGTAACATTTACCGATTTATTATTAGATACATCATAGCTTCCAAGTCCAGAAACATTTGACGTTTGAGCTACTTTTTCAGCACTTATACTTATATTTGTATTTGAAGTATAATAATTATAGTTAGAAATTGCTCCATCAAAGTCCGCTACCTTATTGCCATCTATTGTCAAACTTTTTAAATAATTATTCTGGTTTCCTTTATTAGGAAGTTTAGTTTCTTGGGGCATATTATTATAAATAGGTATATAAAAGGTGTAAGACAAATCAAGTATATTACTTTTATTTTTTGCCTTATAAGTTGAAAGTCCTTCTTGTGCTGGAGCCTCTATATTAGTTTGATACTGGTGAACATAATTTTCACCACTATCCTTATTTACGTTAGAAACAACATCCCATTTTTTAAAATATATTGTATTTTGTCCTATGTTTATATAGTTCTTTCCGATCCATTTAGCTCCACCAACAATTGATTTATAAGGAGTATTCCATGGCCTTAAAGAATATGAATCTGTCTTAGCAGCCCAATTAAGACCCTTATATACTGCATTTGTTCCACTTGTTGCACCTATGTTATAAAAGTTATACATTCCGTTATAAAGTCCTGAAATAGCAGTTCCAGCAGTAGCTCCATTACTAACCTCTTGACTCGAAAGAGAGGCAAGATAAATTGGGTTTACTTTAGATTCCTTACCTGCTGATAAAAAGTCATTTGAATATCTTGATAAATAATCACCACTGAAAATTGTATTAATACTATTTTTGTATAAATCATCGGATAATGATGAATCAAATGATAATCCCTCAAATTGAAAAACATGCATGTCACTTAAGAAGTTTCTAGGATCCATATAGTACGCAATCGTAGCATAATTAGCGGCATACCATGTTGTTCCATCAAGCGCATTATACTTATCTGTATAATAATTATAAGAACCTTCATTAGTGTTTAAGTATCCTACATCATTTACATTTGATGTTACTTGCATTAAACTTCTACCTATTATACTCTCATTTTTAACCGCAGTATTAAAATCTATTCCTAAATTAATTGCTTTAAAATTCCAATTAGGATGTGCTTCTTTCATAACTGCTAATTTAGACCAATAGCTCTCAGGAAAACCAGCATTTTTAAAGGTATTTTTTAAATCATCAGATACATTTCCACTATATAAATATGTATCACAATAATATCCATAATATGTTTTACCATTAGTTCTTTGTCTACTGACATATTGATACTTTCCTGGACATAATGCTTTATTCTTGGACTCTATTTTAGGATATGACGTTAAAATTGTTACTTCATCTCCCGTATCAAGCCAAATAACACCTGACACATAACTATTTAAATTTGAATTTTTATATAAGCAGTAACCCGTTGAATTCTTATGTAAATTACAGGTTGCACCCTTATTATTTAATACTGATGTCTTATAATCCGCTTTTACTTCGATCATGAAAGAAAAAGAAAATAATAAAATAACAAAAACATAAATCAATTTCTTCATAAAGACACCTTCCTATTCACATTAATTATAACATGAATAAAGCATCAAAATATAAATATTTAGTCTAAATAAATACGTAATTGTCAAATATTGTAAAGTCGTTTTCGAATAATCTTTTGTTTTAAAAGCATCCTATTAATATGAATGATTTTGGTATTCTAACAAAGTTGTTTTTTGTCTAATTTTATTGTATACTTATAAAGTACTAGAGGTGATATTTTGGAAAAGAAAAAAAAGAAATTTAAAAAGGCAGTATTACTACTATTTCCTTTATTAATAATCTATTATTTATCTAGCATATACTTCGTAAAAGAAATATATTATTATAATTCGTCAAAAAGTTTTATGACCTACGTTGTTTATGCTTCTATCATATTAACAGCATTATTTATGGTTATATTTACTATAAGAGGTTTTAAATGCATAAAGAAAAATAAAACTAAAAGTTATGTTTGGTATTTTATATTTATTATAATTTTTATTATATGTGAGTTATTCGCAAGCATAAACATAAGTAAAATATCTAATTCTTTATCTAAAATAACTAATAAAGAAGCTGGATACTCAACTAGTTTAGTTACTTTAAGTTCTTCTAAAATTAATAAAATAAATGATTTAGATGATGAAAACTTAATTGGTATGATAAGTGATACCAACAACGTTGAAGGTTATAAACTTCCTATGGAAATCGTAAAGAGTAAAAAAATAGATAAAAAAAGTATTGTAAGCTACGACGATTTTACTTCAATGCTTGCAGACTTATATAACAAAAAAATAGATGCTATGTTTGTTAGTTCATCTTACGTATCTATGTTTGCTAGTTTAGATGGATATGAAAACATAGGAAATGATACAAAAGTAATATATGAAAAAAATAAGAGGGTAATTAAAAAGACGTCAGAATCAAATAAAACGTTAAACGAACCTTTTACTTTACTTATTATGGGGGTTGATTCAACTTCTACGTCACTTAAAAAAAGTAATTCATTTAATGGTGATACGTTAATGCTTATTACGTTTAACCCAAACACTATGAATGCTACCATACTAAGTATTCCAAGAGATACTAGAGTACCTATTGTATGTACTAGATCAAAAGCTAAAAATAAAATAAACACAACGGGAGCTTATGGAGCTGACTGCGTAATGGATACGATAACAAACTTTACTGGTATTAAAATTGATTACTGGGTAAAAGTTAACTTTAAAGGAGTTGTATCACTTGTTGATGCATTAGGTGGTGTTGATATAGATGTTCCATATTCATTTTGTGAACAAGATAGTAATAGAGAATTTGGTAATAGTACAATATATATAGAAAAAGGACGTCAAACATTAAACGGAGAGCAAGCCCTAGCCTTTGCAAGAAATAGACATCCTTGGCCACAATACTGTGGGAAAAAATATTCTAAATACACAAGTAATGATTTTATAAGAGGTCAAAACCAACAACAAATAGTAAAAGCCATGACTAATAAATTAAAAGATGTAAGAAGTTTATCTCAATTGTATAAACTACTTGATATCGCAGGAGATAACTTAGATACAAACATTGATAAAGATACTATGATTACTGGATTTGATACCTTTAAAAATATCATCTTTAATTCTAAAAATATAAACAGTGAAGACTTTGTTGGAACTCAAAGACTATATCTATCTGGTTATGATAATACCATTAATGGTATTTACTACTTTGAGTATTCTACCGAAAGTTTAAAAGAAATTGTTGACGCAATGAAAATTAACCTTGAAATTAAAAATCCAGAAATGGACAAAGAATTTAGTTTTTCAATAAATAGTCCTTATGAAGATACACAAATAGGAAAAGGAACTTATAAAAAGTAAGTTCCTTTTTTTTAGGATAATGTTATAATGTTATTATAGCTAAAGGAGTTCGTAATAATGATTAAAAAACTATTTAAAAACTATGAAAAAATATTTATGGTATTTTTGTATTTACAGCCATTTTTAGATTTATCCGCAGGCGTTATGCTTCATTTTAATATTAATCTAACAATTAGTTCAGTAATAAGAATCTTATTTATGGTGGTAAGTTTTATATACTTAATTTTTTATATAAAAAATAAAAAACTCAATATATACTTAGGATGTCTAATACTTTATTTTATAATGTTTATAACAACGGTTTTAATAACAAAAGGTTATCCTGCCCTATTTTATGAGGTTAAAAACCTAATTACAACTTACTATTTTGTAGTTATTACACTTACACTCATATGTCTTTATAAAAAGACCCTTTTTGACACTAAAAACTTACTTATAATATACATAATATATTTAATATGTCTATTTATTCCAAATGTATTTAACATTGGTTTTAACAGCTACTACGAAAGTAAGATAGGTTCTGTTGGATGGTTTTTATCCGCTAATTCAGTAGGTAGTATTTTATCTGTTATACTTCCTATACTACTTATTAATATTAAGAAAATAGACATAAAAATAATAATACTAGGATTAATAAACTTATATGTAATATTTGGTATAGGAACAAAGGTTCCACCACTTGCGTTTATATTAGTAATTGGCATAAACGTACTTTACTATATTATTACGTTAATAAGAAAAAAAGAATACAAGAAATTATCCATTATCTTATTACCAGTTATAATACTTTTTATAGCATCATTCTTCGTATTTCCAAAAACTCACTTTTATAAGAACTTAGTTATTCATATAAATTATCTAGAAAAAAAAGATAACGGAAAAATAACTACTTGGCACATAATAGATCATTTTATATTCTCTGAAAGAATTTCATTTGAAGAAAAAACAAGAAAAGCATACAATAAATCCAGTATTCTTGAAAAGGCATTTGGAATTGGTTATATAGAAAATTATTCTACAGATAAAGTAAGGCTTAAAACGGTTGAAATGGACTATTTTGATGTATTTTATAGACATGGCATATTTGGCTTTATAATCTTCTTTTATCCATTAGTATACGTTTTAAAAGGCATACTAAGTAACAAATATAAGTTAAATAAAAAAACACTTAATATTGGTTTATCAATTATACTTATATTTATTCTTGCCCTATTTCAAGGACATATATTTGTAAATCCCGCAAACAGCATTTATGTAGCATTAATATTAGCATTAACCTATAATAAAAGTATGGTATTTAAAAATGAAAAACAAGCTTAAATTAAAGCTTGTTTTTTGATTAGTCCATCTCTACTATATATAGCTTATTATTATCATCTTTAATAATAATCATTTTAGCTTCTTTTTCATAGCCTAAATCTTCTTTATAATCCCAAGAGATAGTTACTTTATAAGCATCTACTGTTGTTCCGCTTACAGTTGTAGTAGCAGTTTTCTTGTAACTTCTACGTTTAGTAGTAGTTGTAGTTGTTGTTTTAGTATCTTTAATAACAAACGTGGTATTTTCTACCTTAACATCATCTATTAAACTTACTTCCGGAAGCTTTTGAGTTCTTTTATCTGACTTAACTTCTACGTACTTATAAAACGTACTTCTTGCTTGATCAATAAAGTTATCTCTCATATCTTCCTTAATAAACTGTGTTCCACCAATATCGTTTTTAGATAACTTATTACTTAGGGTATAAAAGTCAATTATAAATAATTTTGATATTTCTTTAGCATAATCTTCATAATTTACGTTTTTAGCTGATAAAACTTTATCTAACTTTTCAAATTCTTCTTTATAAAGCGCAGTTTCATTTTCATCTAAAGTATATCCATACTTAGATATTGTTTTAATTACTTTTACTTCATTTTCATCAGTTTTAAAGAAAAACATATAAACTAGCATTCCTATAATTAAAAGTAATACTAATATTATAAGGGTAATTAATATCTTTTTACTTTTTTTCATTATTACCTCCTGCTTCTAAATCATAAACAATAATCGAATCAGAAACTTCTAATAATTTATTAGCATACTCTTTATTCTTTTCTATCTCATCATCGTTTACAACACTATCTTTTAATAGTAGGTATTCTTCCTTTTGTGCATTATAATACATTTTATCAGTTACCCAGTTACCATTAGGAAATACGACAATATTATTATCAGTATTAAATATGTCGTGACCTAGAGCATACTTATAATTAAAGTTAAACATATTAGCAAGAGTTGGCATTGCATCATACATACCCATTACTTTATCTATCTTTTTATTTAGTAATTTATTACCACTACTATTTTTCGTCCAAATAATAAATGGTACCTTTCTATTTAATTCATAGTTATAATAATCTACATCAACATAATTTTCATTAGAACTGTCATAGTATTCATTTTCACCGGATGCTTTACTAGCCTCAAAATCATAGTTATAGAAATGTTTATATTGTTTTTTAGATATTTTAGCATCATGGTCTCCATATATAGCAATAACCGTATTTTCTAATAATCCTTGGCTATCTAATTCGTTTATAAGCTCTCCAATTGCAGAGTCTGCATAGTGAACTGATTTATAATATCTACCAAGCTCAGACCCTTCTAGGTAAGGTAAACTTTTTTCCACAGTATTTCCATTAGAATCTGTTTCAGTATATTTATAATCAACTGTGTAATCGCCATATTTATCTTCATCTTCCCAAGGAGTATGATTTGATAAAGTAATTAAAGTTACAAAGTAATTATTATTTTTTTCACTTATTTTCTTTATTTTATTTGTAGCTTGTTTAAAGAACGCTTTATCCGATAATCCCATTCCCATAATATCATCTGAGTTAGAATAATCAAATGAGTCTTTTGCATAAAACTTATCATATCCAAGTGTTTTATGCATAACGTTTCTATTCCAGAAGGATGCGTTATTAGCATGCATACTAGCAGTATAATAACCTTTATTTTTAAATATGTTAGGCATTGCTTCATAAGTTCTTTTCCAGTAGTTAACAAATACCGTACCAGTTGATGCTGGAAGAAGTGAAGTATTAAAGGTAAATTCTGTATCACTTGACGTTCCAACACTTACTTGTGGATAGTAATTTGAGAAGAATAATCCCTCATTTGCTAATTTATTTAAGTTTGGTGTTAACTCCTGATTATTAAATGATAGCGTCATATTTTGAGTCATCATACTTTCAGCGTGAATAACAATTAAGTTTTTACCTTCAAATATGTTCTTATATTCATTCGTTTTATCATTTACGGTATCAGTCTTTTTCTTTTCATCATAAAATTCCCTAACCGTTTTAGATGCACTATCATAACCAAACAAACTAGTAAACTTAGACTGAGTACTTTTAATTGCATCATTTAATTGATATACATAGATACCAAATCTTTGAACTAAGTACTCCCTATTCCATTGTTTTTTTAACCTACTATAATCAGATCCACTCATCATTGTAATGGTAAAAAATGTCATTACTGCACCCAAAATTACGGTGTTTAAGAATCTTTTTTTAGGTCTTTCTAGTTTTTCAACTTTAGAATAATACTTTTTCTTTTTTAAAATAAAGTGAATAATTGGAAGTGCTATTACAGGAAATATTAATATAACATCTTTAAGATGAATTAATCCCGTTACAATATCCCCATTCATATCTCCTAAGAATGACGCTGTTGATAAAAGTGAAAATGATGCAAACGAAACATAATTCTCATAATATACAGCATTTATAATACAAGCTGCCGTCATAACTATCGTAAGTGGCATTAATACTCTTATTTGTTTCTTTGGTTTTAAAAGATATGCAAATGAACCAGTAATTAATATAAATGCTAAATCTGATATGATACCTTTAAAACTAAATAAATTTCCCATTGTAACTATTCTAAGTAACCAAGAATTAAATAAATTTATTAAAACAAAAGTTATAAAAAGTACATTAGTTTTTATGTATCTTATTAAACTTATTTCTTTTACTCTAGTTTTTATTTTTAAATATGTCTGTTTTAAAAAGTTTTGTATTTTATCTTTCATAATAACCTCCTAAACATATTTTTAACAATACAATTATAACACAAAAAAAGTCTTTTTTAATCAAGACTTTTTATTTTAGAAGTTTTTTCTAGTTCTTCATTTAATTTATAATTATTTATTGTCATTCCTAAAACGAATATATAACTCATCCAGTATATCCAAATCATTAATATTATTAAGTTAGATAAGTTGCCATAAAACTTTGAATAATTTGCTAAATGAGTAACATAAAATGAGTAAATAAACGTTGTTGCACCCCATATAATTGTAGTAAATAAAGCTCCTTTATTAACACTTTTACTTGGAATTGTAACATTAGGCGCTATTGTATATATTACTTTTATTGCTATAAATATCATAAAGAATACAAAAGGCCATTTAATAATATCGTAGAAAATTGATGTATAAGGAGATATAGTACCATTTACCTCTGTTATATAATTTACAATTCTACTTCCAACAGATAAAATACCAACAATTGATAAAACTAAAAATATTAGTATTATAAGCATTATTATAGCTTTTATTCTGGTTCTAACAAAATTTCTTTGCTTTCCACCATATATCTGTGTTGATGCAATTATTATTGAATGAGTTGCTTTAGCCGCGATGTAAAATGCTGTTATTATAAATAATACATCAAGTGTTCCAACTTTTTGTTGTTCAAATATGGAAATTATTAATCCCGAAACCCCAGTTGGTACATAATGAGTAATAAAGTTTGTTACTGAATCAAAGCTAAGTGATAGTTTTGATGCAAACATAACTAATAAACTTATTAATGGGATTATGGACAATAACACAAAAAATGATATTTGACCAGGTAATATTGACATTAAAGGAGTATTCATAAGAGAAATATTTTCTTTTATAGACCCCTTTATTTTTTCCTTTTTCTTTTTCATAAGTCACCTATTTATTCTTACCAGACATCTCTTTATTAGCTCTTATTTCTAGAACTGCTTCATTTATAGCATCATCGATTGTTTTTATATCATCTTCAATCATACTATATCCTAAAGTAGCTCCATAACCATATGGTAATTCTTTAAGTTCCTTATATAACTTTCTCATGTAAGATACAACCTTATTCTTTTCATAACCAACCATATAAATTAAGTATTCATTACCATCAGTTCTTATTATATCACTTTGTTCTAGTTGGTTTCTAATTAGAATATTGGCAGCAAGTTTAATTAACTTATCTCCCTCTTCATGACCATATACATCATTTACATGACGTAAGTTATTTAGGTTAACAACTATTATAGATTGAGGATAAATTGCATTATTACCCCAACGTTTAAAGTTCTTATTTAAATAGTTACGATTCTTAAGTGAAGTAAGTGGATCAATGTATCTAATTGTTTCTTCACGTTTATTTTTCTTCTTTATTTTTATTTTGTTTTTTAATAATAGATATAATACGAATAATACAAGTACTGCAATAATAACATATACAAAACCATAACTTACTTCCTTAGAATCCTTAGAATATTCCTTCCAAGCTACGTTATACATTTGCTTATAATTAATTGTTTCCATATAAGATGTAAATAATGATTTAAACGTTCCGTTTTCTTCGGTATCACTTATCATATATCCATATTCTAAGTTTTCTTTATCATTATATATAACTCGGTAATCAGATAACTTACTATCTTTATACATCTCATATACACTTTGGTCTAAAACAATAATGCTATCTTTTTTAATTTTACTTATTAAAGTACTTACTTTATCATATGCTGTTACTTTAGCTTTTGCATTTTTTTCTAAATACTTTGCAAGCGTTGAGTTAGTTGTTATAACTTCCTTGTCTTTTAAAGATTTAACAGAATTAACAACCATATCTGTTTTATTTTTATGCATTAAAACAACATACTGCTCATCATATGGTGAAATAGTTGTTACATATTTACCACTTAATCCTGAGTAATTATAGTAGTTAGGTGCTATATCAACCTTTCCACTATTTAAATCATTTTTTAAATCCTTAACTGAATGATATTTCTTAAGGGTAAATGATGCTCCCGTAATATCACTAAATGAATTAATATAAGTACTATCTAATCCAATTAATTTATTATTAATAGTATTTGTGTAAGGTTCATTTTCCAAGTATCCAAATACATATCTCTTACTTAGGAAGTCTGCCTTTGATTTTTCTGAAATATTATTTTTTTCTAATAATAGATCCATCAATGATTCATTATATTTTTTTTCTAATTTGTTTGTCTTATAATCTAAGTATTTTTTTCTAACTATGCTAGCTAAATGCTTATTAATATCTTTAGATGTTTTTAAAACATAGGCTTCTTTCATTTCAGTAATGTTATATACAATGTGATATTTATTTTCTAAAATGAATGATTCAAACCTTGTTTTAGGTGCTGCTATATAGTTAACATCACCATTTTTTAAAGCGTTTTGTAATTCTAAAACATTTTGATAAGGCTTATATGTAACACCATTATCAGATGAAATGTAATAACTTACGTTTGCTAAATCATTAGATAATACTCCTATATTTTTATTTCTTATTTCATAAGGGGCCGTTATCTTTTCACTATCTTTTGAAATTAATACATAATAGTCCTTATAAAATACCATATCGCTATCTTTTACTGTTTTATAATCATCTTGTTTAACTACCTCAAAATATAAATCATTTTCTTCAGTATCACTTGATGCATCATATGATATTAAGTTTAATGACAATTCAGTTTGTTCTTCAAACTTAGATGCAAAGTCAAAAAATACACCTTCCCCATCACTACTAAATACTGGTATGTTATTAGCAACTGAAATATTTATAACTTCTTTTTTATTATTTTCTATCCATTTCTTTTCTGTCAAATTAAGTTTGGAATCGTTTTCTGGGCCTTTGCTAAAATTTATCAATAAAACTAAAATTCCAACTAATACAAGAATGAATAACCCTACTATCCAATTATTATTTTTTTTCTTTTTCATTTCTACCACCTCTTATAAAACATCAAATGTAATTTCAGTTTTACTCTTATGCTTATATCCTGTAACTGGATACTTCATAGTATCACCTTGCATTTGCTTTGAATAAAACTCTAAGTCATAATAAGTTTTTGTATCATCACTTAAGTAATTTAAAATTTCACTAAATTTAGCTTTCATATCATCAGTTGATACACCTTCCTTAAACGTAACAAAAAACTTAATTAATCTTCCCTTTATTACTACTTCTGATTCCTCAACCCCATCAATTGAAGATACTTTATCTTGCACATCTTTCTTTTCAGAAACAGTAAATTCGTGATTATTTATGTCTCTTATTCTAACTCCATAAACTGATTTTTCTGAACTCGAATAAAATAACGATTTGTATAGTACAAGTAAAATAATTATAACTAATAAAACTAAAAGTCCTATTTTAACCTGCTTTTTATTATTCCTTACAAATCTTTTTATTTTTGGTAGCATTATCCTCACCTCTCATACGATAATTATTATACTATAAATTATGCATTATTTCCACTTTAATTAGAAAAATAAAATTGTAAAGACTTAAAAAGCCTTATTTTATGGCATAAAATAAGACATAAACTATAATGTCTTATTTATATTATATTTTTCTAGATAACTCTAAAGCAAGCGTCATAACCTCTTTTTTCTTATCTATTTTTGTAAGGCCACTTAAACTTCGCTCATCCCATACTGCCGCATCTAAATTATCTCCTGCATAATAAAACGTAAAATAATCTATATTTAGTTTTTTACATACCGCCGCTATTGCCGTACCTTCCATTTCTACACATATCGCACCTTTTTGCTTATAATAATTAACCTTCTCCTTAGTTTCCCTATATATAGCATCAGTTGTCCATGTATATCCTTGTGTATGGTCAAAGTAATATTCATTTAATATTTCAATAAATTTATCTTTATACTTTAAATCCATGTCTATAATTTCACTGTCATCTTCAATATAATGGTAACTTGTTCCTTCATCCCTAAATCCTTTAGTTGGAATTATAATAGAACAATCTTCTATTTTGGAATCTAAAACGCCACAATTACCAAAGATTATAAACTTATTAACACCTGACGCATGAAGCTCTTCTATATCTCCTGCTATCCAAGGAGCACTTACACCTGCCATAAAAAACGTTATTTCCTTACCCTTATAATTTAATTTATATACTTTTCTCTCCATATTAGCAGTTGATAAAATGCCAACTGGTTCGCAAGGAAATTTACTTATAACATCTTCATATAAATGATGCGAAAAAACACCAATAGCTATCTCTGGCAAACTATCTATTCTATTTTTACCATCAATACTTTTTATTTTTTTAGCTTTTATAAAGCCTTCTTCATTACTATACTTTATCATTTTTAATCTCTTCCTTTTATTTAAATAATACATTCATTATGTTTTCATATTCTTCTTTAAAAATAACCTTTGTTTTATCACTTAAATCATTATAATCATTTTCAAAATAACGTTTTATAAAACTTCTTATGTTACTTAAATTAACATCATAGTTTTTATACGCATAATCAAATATCATTGGTATGTTATCAAAATGAGATAATATGTCAGCATCGGATACACATACCTCTTCTTTATTTTCAGCATCAAAACTTGTTCGGTGGTGAAGTACACAATTTTTAACACGTTTTATCTTTTCCTGTGGATAATTATATTTATTTAATATTTCTTCAGCTGTTTTTGCACCATTTATATGATGATCACTTCTTCTTCCCACTTTTTTTATTAATGCTATATCATGAAGAAGTGCACCTAATAATACTATTTCCATATCAGCATCATATTTTCTAGCTAACACAAGTGCTTTATCATACACATACTTTATATGTTCATTCCAAAAATCATAACCATCTTTAGATTCTTTTTTATGCTTATTACACTCATCTTTTACATACTCTTTTATTTTCTCTACTATGTTCATTTTATATTTCCTTATCTATTATAGGTTCATATATTTTTTCGTTTTTACTTAACAATTTTTCCAAATCTATTAAATAATCTTGAACCTTATATTTTGTATCAACATTATAATATTTTCAATCGTTCTTGCTAATCTTAAATTATTCTTATCACACACATCATCTATTTAACGTTTCATTTAAAATTAATTCTGCCTTTTTTACAAAGAAATTAGATTTATCTATTGATAGATTATAACTACATATATCATCTTTTAATTCTTCTACATTTTTATATTTTCTGTTAATATATTGAGGTTCAGACTCCATTTCTATAAAAATATATTTATCATTAACTAGTTGAACAACTAACTCGGTTTTATCATTTGCAAAAACTATACATTTATCATGTATATCAAATAATTTTTCATATCCTATAGCATTCATAAATTCCATTGCTTTATTTATATCAGTAACAGGACATTTTATTTTCCCTTGTTCAATTATATCTCCATTACTATCATATTTTTTATATTTATATAATAACTGTTTTAAAATTCCAACCATATCTCTTACTAAAACACATTTCTTAAGTATATCTAAACTTTTCATATCTGTTATATTTATTAAGCTGTTAATTAAATATGAATCATTTACTATGTATTCTTCTTTTTTTATAAAATTATTTCGTTTTAATTCCTCTTCTAGTTTTTCATAACCGACATTTACTCTAACTGTTATTTCTATTTCTTTTTTCATAGTATATACCTCTTATTGAATTCATATTAATTATAACATAATTACTTCAATGTTTTTTCATAATAATTAACTATTACTTTCTCACTAGATGAATAATATTCATAATCAGTTTTTATATATTTTATAAAGCCCCATTTAAAATATATTTGTATATTTCTTATTTCACAAGGTTCTACTCCAAGAGTCAAATATTTAAAACCTCTTTTTTTTAAATCATTTTCCATAAATTTATAAAGTTTAGAAAAGTATCCTTTGTTTTCATATTCTTTATTTGTTCTAAATGCTGTTAAATATGCTTTTTTATCTCCTATTAAACCATCTTTATTTTGCATATTAAAATCATATTCAGAAACTATTGCTGTTGCTTCCGTAATTATTTCACCATTTAATAATCCCATATAGACAATTCTTGTATCTAAATTTTTTAGTGATTCTTTTTTAAACTGTATCCATAATTTTGAATTATTATGTTTTTTTATTTCACAATCCCATTTTTTTATAATTAAATCTTTATACGCTATTACACATTTATAACTATTCATTTCATTATGTCTCCATCCATATTTTTTATATCTTCTTAATATTAATAATCTCCCTTGTATGATATCCTTGCCTATTATAAAATTTAATAGCATTTTTATTATAAGCAAAAACATCTATTAAGATATATTCACAATTTATTTGTTTAAAATATTCTTCCATTTTTTTAATTAGTTTTTGGCCTACACCCTTACTTCTTGCATGCTTAGAAATAATTAATTCTGCTATTTTACCGCATTTTGGACATTTGTAATCTAAATAATCGTATTTATCATAAACCCTAACATATCCCATAATTAATCCAATTACTTTATCACCATCTATCATTAAATAGCATTTACCACTATTATCATTTACCTCTTTTAAATCTAAGATAGCCATTTTATCTCTGTATTCTTTATGTAACTGGTCTAATTCATCTTCATCTATGGACAGTATATATTCTTCTAATTCTACTAGTAAATCTTTAACTTCTTCTAAATATTTATCATTGTATTCTATTATTTCCATTTCTTTAACACCTCAAACATCATAATTATGATTACAATTTAAACTATTTATATAACAATTAAATTCCTTAAATGACATATTTGGCTTAACATCATAAAATTCAGTTATTGGTCTTGAAATTCCATTTGATAGTTTTACATAATATTCATTTATTGTTTTTAGTGCTTTATCTTCGTTTTTATATTCATAAATCCCTTTTTTATCCCAATTAGGATGCTCTATATGATAAACCTTATCATTAACATAGCAAAGTATAAAACAATGCATATGTTCCTCTTTTGTTAAATCATCAAAATCATCTGGTTCATATATTCTAGTTGCAAACATCTTGTTTTTTATACCTATATTATTTAAAATATAGTGCATCAAATAAACTTGATCTATACATGTACCAATACCATATCTTAGTATCTCATCAATAGTCATAGTTCTGTATAACTTTCTAAAATTCTTCATGTTTCCAATATGAATATTTTTATTGATATCTAACCATCCATATCTAATATTATTTTCCATAAAAGAAAAAACATCATATATACTTCTTATCTTAGAAATATTAGGCAATATACTACTTGTATTTATTCTAACAATAGCTCCTGATACATCCTTATTAAACTTCTTCCAAGTTTCTTCTTTATATATTTTAAATCCAACGTCTAAAAATAATTTTAATGTATTTTCTCTATCTTTTTCAAAAGTATCGTATAAGTATTCTATGCCATTATTATAAGCTTCTTTTATAAGTAATTTTAAAGCATCTTTAGAATAACCTTTACCTCTATATTTATATTCAATTAAAATACCACATTCATAAATATTTTGTTCTTTATCATATTGGTAATTAACATATCCAATATATTCATTAATATCAAAATCTTTTATGTATGCAAAATATCTATTTTCCTTTATTCTTTTATCATAAACATCCTTCCACTTATCCACAGTAAAATCAATACAACCAGTATCATAATGATAACCAGAATATGTTACATTATACCCGGCATTATAACTCATTGTATTAGGATCTTTTTCTAATTTTTCTTCATAAGAATATTCTTCTAATTTAGGTATAACTAATTCTATATTTCTCATTTATACTCTATCATATCCCCACCAATTAGGGATTAATTCCTCTAATTTTATTGTCTCATTGTTATCTTTATCTTTTAATATTTCAATATTCTTACTATTTTTAGAAAGTTGCATTAAGTATTCTCTGCAAGCTCCACAAGGAAAACCTATATTTCCTTTTGAATCAATACAAACTAATTTTACTATTTCATTTTCACCATTTGTAATCATATTTGCTATAGCATTTCTTTCAGCACACATACCTAAAGATGATGCTGTATCAATACAAACTCCAGTATATATATTATGACCTTTAGTAAGTATTGCCGCTCCAACACATCCTGCACTAATCATACCTGATACTTCTCTATCATCTCTTATGTTTTTGGCCTTATCATATAGTTCTTCCCATACGATATTTTCCGAATATAAATACTTAATATGAACTGCATAAACACCATTTTCTTTTATTATGTTTTTATAATCTCCTATTTTTTCCACATTTAAGATAGCTTCTTTCTTATCATTTGTAGATGATACAGTATATCTAGTTCCTTCAAGAGTAAATAATTCATCTAAAGAATTATAATGATTAATGCCTTCTACTTTAACATAAAATTTACCTAAATTATTACTACTAAATTCAATTATATCTCCATAAGTTAATTTATCATAATTAGCACCCGCTCTTATTTCTATTTTTTTTGTACCATTTTTCATAGCAAGAGCTGCCCTATCATTAATATTTAATTTTATTATCATTTTATTTGTCCCTTTCTATATTAAAAAAATTCTGCATAATGCAGAACTTAAAATCTAGGACATCAAAAATTTATCTATTATAAACTAAAATAGATAGGAGCCATGATTAATTCTGCATTACTTATAATTTGTAAATTCTTCATATTAATCACACTCCTTTCTTCTAGCAATTTACACTAATAATATATTATAGTTTTATTTCTTTGTCAATAAATAGTCTTTAATTTATTTTTTATAAAATTGTCTAAATATTTATATAATATGTTCATAATATTCATATGATAATTCTCATTAATAAGGTATAACCAGTCTTAATATAAACTTCCAAAAAGGCATATCACTTGATATAAATAGTCTTGGTAAATGGTATTTATCATCACCTAATTTTACTTTTCTATGATTTTTTCCTTGACCAAATGTAAATGCTAATTTGTAATTATTGTCTTTTAAAGCCTTTTCTATGTTATGGCTAACATGCCCATAAGGATATGCAAAATATTTAGTATCAATTACATTATTCATCTTTTTAAAATCATTATTTATTTCTTCATAACTTAGTAAATAATCATTTTCATGATGCAAATCATAAGTATGAGATGCAAATTCTATGTTGGGATATTTTCTTTTAGCTTCCTTAATCATTTTTAAATCCATATAGTTTTCATTTTCACCATTATAATTTACTCCCATATAAAATACTACCCCATTAAAATTATATTTCTTAAGTACCTTAAATGCTAAATTATAATTAGATTTATACCCATCGTCCATCGTAATTAAAACAGATTTTCTAGGTATTTTGCAAGTCTTATTTATAAAACAATCCATTTGTTTAAGAGTAATTACATTATAATTATGGTCTTTTAAATATTTCATTTGCTTGTCAAATTTTTTTATATTCATCTGCATATTACTAACGGAATCACATTCTGTAAAATCATGATATCCTAAAACAGTAATCCTTTGATCTTTATAAAGTAAAATAAGACAAATAACAATTAACAAAGCAAAAAATAAAAATACTATCATTAATTTCTTTTTCATACATTAAACACTTTCCTTACACTTATCAATGTCATTATAGCATTTTATTACAATAAAAAAACAGAAACTTTATTTCTGTTAATTTTTATTTTTAGTTAATATAAATCCTATTAGTCCTACTATAACTATAATCATACCTACTATTAGGATTCCACCATTACCTTCTTTTCCTGACGCTGCTTCTTTTGCAATTGAAGCAGTATATAAATATCCGTAATACTTCATGGATAATTTGTCAAATAAGTTAATTGTATTTTCTACATTTTGTTGCAACTTAATCATCCTCCTTAAAAAAGAAAAGCATTACTTCTTTTCCTTTTCTAATTTTTTTACTGCTTCATCATTACTTTCTATTGTAAAATATGTTAAAAATGTAACAAACATCTCTGTTGATGTTATCAATAATAATTCTGGTTTCATAGATTGAATAATCATTACAAAAGCTCCAAGTGCTAAATATACAAACAAAGGTGCATATTTACTTGCTTTAATTTTCTTAGGATTACTAAACATCGAAAGTAAACAAATTATAAAATATGCCTCAGATACAATATAAACCAATTGTGCAGCTGGTCCATATGAATAAATAGCATGTGGTTTTGCCACATATTTAAGTGGTAATACAAAAACTAAAACAGTAAGTAATAAACCAACTATAAACATTATATTCTTAATCATCTTATGCTTCTTTGAGTTTTCTTCGATAGAAAAAGATATATATATTATATACAAAGTAAATAATGAAATCCAAACTATAAGATAAACTAAATATAATCTTGATATTACAAAATTGATTTCTGGTATCACCTTGTAATTTTTTACGGTTATCGCACAAAGTATTGCAAGTACAAGACCCACAAAAGTTGATATTACCATTCCCGAGTAAGTTCTTTCAATCAAATTATTTTTTCTTTTCTTAGAAAAATAAACAAATAACAATAATGCACTATAAAATAAACTACATATAGTAAAATAACTATTTTCCATAATGACCTCCATTTTTCTTTATTATATCACGTCAAAAAAATAACGCAAAATTTTTTGCGCTATTTTATTTATCGTTTACATTTCTTTTACATATGCTTTTTCATATACTGAACCATTATCAGAATATTTAATATTATTTATAATAACATTTATTCTATACCTACTATTACTAGGTTGATTTGACATTATATTATTGATATATTTATTAATTTCATTCCTTATATAATTATTATCTTCTAACACATCAATTTCTGCATTAAAATCATAATTTTCATCAGCTGAATTACTTATATTACAATCTAAAATTAGTGGGCAATTTGATATTTTTTCTTCAAGTTCAATTGCTTTAAAGTTTTTCTTTCCCATATTTGTTAGTGGAAGTGTATCTTTTACTTTTACTGAATAAATACCATATCTTTCATTTATATTATTTTTTGTGTAGATTATAATATCATTTTCAATAAGGCTTTCTTGGTATTTATACTCAGGTTTTAACGTAACAAAAGCCTTTAATGCTTCACCTGTTTCATGTTCTGGATCCTTTATAGCTATTACGATACAATTTTCAACTGCTGGATGTGATTCTATAACATCTTCAACCTCTGTTAGAGGTACGTTGCATCCATCGAATTTTTTTGCAATTCTGCTGAGTCTACCATAAGGTTTTACATTACCTTCTTCATCAATTGAACAAATATCCCCAGTATAATACCAAACAATTCCGTTATCATCTTTACTTAAAACTTTTTTCGTTTCCTCTTCGTTATTAAGATATTGTTTCATTACAGTTGGACCTGAAACATATAAAACTCCAGCCTCATTATATTTTAATGGTTCATTAGTTTCTGGATCAACAACTTTTAAATTTATATCAGCATAAGGAATACCTGATTTATCTGGATTTGCATCTCCTAAATTAGTACAACAAATTGCAGAACAAGCCTCACTCATTCCATAACCAACATTAACTCCCCAGCGTTTTCCTCTATCTACTAAAAAGTCATTTAATTCATCTAACTTATCTTTAGAAGGACTTTCACCACCTACTATAGCATAAACATAATCTGATAAATCTTCCTTTTTACCAGTAATTTTTTCTTGTTCTACAATATATTTCTTCAATTCGAATAAAAATTGTGGTGTTGAAAACGTAACATTTGGTTTGTATTTTAGGAATTTTTTTATAAATTCTTGCGGATTATATATAGGTTGCATTTGTAATTGAATACCTTTACATAATGGCAAGTGCATATTATTACAAGATCCAAACGGTGCATACATAGATATCGTTTGTAAGCAGGTCATTCCCCTAGTTAATTCTAACTTAGGGGCTTTGTCATGTTCCAAAACCATTGCGTTAAAGTTTTCATTTGTTAATTCTATCCCCTTTGGTTTACCAGTACTTCCACCAGATCTAACAATAACTGCTGTTTTATTTTCTTCATATGGTGCTTCAGTACTTCCAGAATATTTTTTGCCTTTTTTTACAAAATCCTTCCATCGGATAAATTCATTTAATCCAGAAGTTTGATTTTTATATTCTTCCTTCATTTTCTTAGACATATCTCTTATCATTTTATTAGATGCGCTTTTTATTTTTTCATATAGAGGCATTGAGTCTGATAATGATGTAGAAATTACCCAATCTATCTTGAAATCGTCTTTAGATTCTCTTATTGCTTTTGAAATTTCTGAACATTTAGCATCTAAAATAACCACCTTAGTTGAATTCGTTTCTTTCATATATTTTATTATTTCATTTTTATTTGCCGTTGGTAAAACCATATTTATAGTTGCTCCAACTTCATTTAACGCATAAAAAGCATATACAAACTCAGGAATATTAACAGGACACAACGTTACTGTTTCCCCATTTTTTACTCCCATTTGTTTAAATGCTTTTGCAACTTTTTCTACATTTTCAAAAAACTCATCATAGCTTATTTCGTTTCCTGCATAATTTAACGCTGTGCCTGCTTTATAATCCTTATTTCTCTCATACAAATAATTGTATAAAGTTTTTCTAGGCACCCTTTCATTTAAAATATTGCTTTGATAATTTTTTAACCAAGGTTTATCAATAAATGAATAACCTGTCATTTTATTTTCCATAACGTCCTCCCATAAACTCCCTTTTTACTCTAAAAATAAAAGGTCCTGATTTTGCAAACAAGACCCTTTTATCTGCTTGCTATAATAATGTTTCTGTACAAGCAAACATCAATAAAAATTCTGATAAATATACTATCATAATTTTTATATTTGTCAAGTTTGACTATTAATATATGATTTTTTTATGATTATTTTATGATGTTTAAGACATCTTCTTCTTTATATATTTTAACACCAAGCTTTAATGCTTTATCATATTTTGAGCCAGGTTTATCTCCTACGATAACACCGGTTGTCTTTTTAGTAACCGAACCTGTTACCTTAGCACCCTTATCTTCTAGAATCTTAGTTAATTCTTCTCTTTTATACTTTTCTAAAGTTCCTGTTAAAACAAACGTCATACCAGATAATGTATCGTCTGATGAGTCATCTTTATATTCGAAATTTAAGCCTAGTTTCTTTAAATCCTCTATTAATTTTAAATTTAAAGGATCATCAAAATATGTTCTTACACTTTTAGCTATTATCTCACCTATATCATTAACGTTTGTTAGTTCATCAATATTAACATTGATTATATTATCTATATTTTTATATCTTTTAGCAAGTATTTTAGCTGTTTTTTTACCAACATGTCTTATTCCTAGTGCAAAAAGAACCTTCTCTAAAGAGTTGTTTTTTGAATTTTCTATGCTTTCAAGTAAATTATTAACACTTTTTTCTCCAAAACCTTCAAGTTCTATTAAGTCTTCCTTATGGTTTGATAAAAGATATATATCAGATATAGATTTAATAAATCCCATATTGTAAAAATCTTCTATGATCCTTTCACCAAGTCCATCTATGTTCATCGTATTTCTTGACGCAAAATGAATTAATCCTTCCATTTTTCTTGCGGGACATAAATCATTTTTACAAAAGTAGTTAGCATCTTCTTTAACCAGTTTTGATGCACACATCGGACAGTTTTCTATCATCTTAAACGGAACTTCTTTACCTGTTCTTCTTTCTTTTTTTACCTCTACTACTTCTGGTATTACGTCACCTGCTTTTCTAATTGAGATAACATCTCCTACCCTTACATCCTTATCTAAACAATAATCTTCATTATGAAGCGTTGCCTTTGATATAACAGAACCTGCAACATGAACTGGTGAAAAAAGAGCATTTGGTGTTATCTTACCAGTTCTTCCGACTGTAAATTTTATTTCTTTTAAAGTAGTTAAAACTTCCTCAGCTGGAAATTTATATGCTATTCCCCATCTAGGTACTCTTTCGGTAAAACCTAATTTTGCCTCATCTTCCAAGCTATTAACCTTTAATACAACGCCATCTATTTCAAAAGGAAGATTAGGTCTTTTGCTTTCTAAATCGTCTATATAGTTAATTATGTCATTTATGTTTTTAGCAAGTCCATTTAAATTATAATTGGTTTTAAAACCTAATTCTTTTAAAAATGCTAAAGATTCGCCTTGAGTTTTTATACCATATTTATCTGGATTAGGTATGAAATAAGCCATAAAGTCTAGATTTCTTTTTGCAGCAATCTTACTATCTAATTGTCTTACAGAACCTGCAGCAGCATTTCTTGGATTAGCGAATAAATTTTCACCTCTTTTTTCTTTTTCTTTATTACACTTTTCAAAAGAGGCCTTACTCATATATATTTCACCACGAACTTCTATATCAAGTTCTTTATTAAGTCTTAAAGGAACTGATTTTATAGTTTCTACGTTATGAGTAATATTTTCTCCGATAAGTCCGTCTCCTCTTGTCGCAGCCCTTTTAAGTACACCTTTTTCATATAATAATGAACCAGATAACCCGTCCATTTTAGGCTCTAAAGTATAAGTCGCATTAGGACAAGTCTTTTTTATCCTTTCATCAAAAAGAACTATTTCATCCTCATTAAATATATCATCAAATGAAAGCATAGGACTTTCATGAGTTACCTTTTCAAATTTATCTACTACCTTTCCACCTACTCTTAAAGTTGGTGAATCACTTCTTTTTAAATCAGGATATTTCTCTTCAAGTTTTAATAATTCATTATAATAATCATCATATTCTTGGTCAGTAATACTAGGATTATCATCTACATAATACTTAATACTAGCTTCATTAATTATATCTATTAATTCATCCATTCTTAATTTTATATTATCCATTTTATCACCATAAATATTATAACAAAATTTAATTAAAAAGTCTTAAATATAAAGAAAAAATATACGTATTAAGCGTATTTTTTTAAGTGTATATAAAAAGAAACCAGCATAAACCAGTTTCAATTATTATTTTATTTTTTATCTTTTTCTTTATCTTGTTTTAAAATGCCGTGGCTTTCACGAACCTTATTTTCTATTTCTTCTTTAATAGTAGGATTATCTCTTAAGAATTGTTTAGCATTCTCCTTACCTTGGCCAATTTTTTCTCCATTATATGAATACCAAGCTCCACTTTTATCAACAATTCCTATTTCTGATGCTAAATCAAGTATTTCAGCTTCCCTTGAAACGCCTTGTCCATACATAATTTCAACTGATGCAGTTTTAAATGGAGGAGCAACCTTATTTTTTACTATCTTAACGTTGGTTTTATTACCTATTACATTATCTCCATTTTTAATTTGTTCACCACGTCTTACATCTAATCTAATAGTTGAATAGAATTTAAGTGCTCTACCACCTGGTGTAGTTTCTGGATTACCAAATAAAACACCTACTTTTTCTCTTAACTGATTAATAAATATTGCAATTGTATTGGTTTTGCTAATAGTTCCAGATAACTTTCTTAAAGCCTGACTCATTAATCTTGCTTGAAGTCCTACGTGACTATCACCCATTTCCCCTTCTATTTCTGCTTGTGGAACAAGTGCTGCAACCGAATCTATTACAACTATGCTTATAGCTTCACTTCTAACTAATGCTTCACAAATTTCTAGTGCTTGTTCACCAGTATCTGGTTGTGATAATAATAAATCATTAATATCTACTCCTAGGTTTTTAGCATAAACTGGATCAAGTGCATGCTCTGCATCTATAAACGCTGCTTTACCTCCTGCTTTTTGTACCTCTGCAATAGCCTCAAGTGCAAACGTAGTTTTACCTGATGATTCTGGTCCATATATTTCAATTATTCTTCCCTTTGGATAACCCCCAACACCAAGTGCTATATCTAAAGTAAGAGATCCAGATGATACCGTGTCTATTTCATTATGACTTTCATCACCTAATTTCATTATTGAACCCTTACCAAATTGTTTTTCTATGTCTGCAAGAACTTGTTCTAAAGTCTTATCATTTAAAGCTTTCTTTGCCATAAATATCCTCCTAGTCATTGATTACAATAACATTATAATCCATTAAAAAAGAAAAATCAAGTACTTTTCCGAACAAATGTTTGAAAATTTATACTATGATTCTTCTACTAAATTCATTTTTTTGCCTAAGCTAAAATTTTATTTCTGTGTTTTTTTATCTGCAGAATCTGATATTTCTTCTTTAGAAAAAATTATATCTTTATTCATTATGTAATACTGAATTCCTGAAATAATTGCAAATATAGTTGCTAAAACAAGTAAGAAACTTGCTATATCAAGATTAAATAATTCAAATGGTAAATTATAACACATGGTAAATATTATACCTAGCATTAAAAACGTTGTTTTAATCTTACCAGACTTTATAGCAGCAACTACCTTTCCCTTACTTCCTGCAATCATTTTAATTGTATCTACAACAGTATCTCTTAAAACGATTATAACCGTAATAGCAGGTGATACCATTCCTTGTGCAGTTAAAATAATTAAACTTGAGTTAACTAGCATTTTATCTGCAATTGCATCAGTCATTTTACCAAAATCAGTTACCATATTACGACTTCTTGCAATATGACCATCAATAGCATCTGTAATTGATGCAATAGCAAATAATCCTGCCGCAATAAAATACTTAATATCTACCGTTATAGTACCAATTAACACTTTTGGAAATTCAATGTTTACCATGTAAAATGGAAATAGTAATAAAACGATTAATAAAACCGTTAAAAATATTCTAATCATTGTTATTCTATTAGCTAAGTTCATATATCCACCTCTTAATTCTCTAAATAAGTTAAAACACTATTATCATTATCATTTTTAGGAATAACATATTCCGTTACAACTAAATATCCTATTAAAAATAATAACAATAAAATTATAAGTGTAACTATAATAGCGGGCACCTTTGACTTTGGTTTATCATCTACCGTGTATGGAGATGCAACCTTTTTATCAGATGCTTTTTCCTTTTCCTTTGCACGTGATGCCTTTTCTATCTCCGCGATTGGAATCTTTGATGTTTCCTCAAAAAAGTACTCGTTAAACTCATCCATTATAGCATCTTCATCAAGTCCTAAATACTTGGCGTATGATCTAATAAATGATTTTAAATAAAACACATCTTTAAATACCTTTAAGTTTCCTTTTTCTATGTTTTCTATTTGTGAAGCTCTAAGGTTTAAATCTTCTGCTGCTTCATCAACACTAACACCGTGTTCTTCCCTTGCAGCCTTTAGCTTTTCACCAATCTCCTTCAACTTAAGTTCACTCCTTTATATAAATAAATAATAGTTTTAATAAGCCACGTTCTGTACCAGATATCTGGTCGTAAACATTTATCTATGCTTTTAAAAAGCATCTTCTAATCCGTTTTTGTTCCTTCATAGAAGTTCCCCTACCAATTTTGGGTTTCTCACTCATGGGGTTTACCCGTTCCACTTTGCAAGTTTCCAAGCAAAATCGTCACTATGGCACTTTATGCCTAATATAGCCATATTAAAAACTTAGGTTACCTCGGCGCCGTTAGGATTAAATCCTACCAAAGGTTATTTGTTCCCTTTGCATGAACACTACGTCCGTTACAGGTCCGTGTGAGCGTGGACTTTCCTCTACTAATAATTAGCAGCGTTTACGTAAAAACCATTACTCATCTTTATCATATATATATTTTTCCAGTTGTGATAAACGTCTTAATATATCTACGTTGGTAATTTCTTTTTCACTTTTCTTAACAATATCAATATTAGCTTTTAAATCTCTAAGTTCATGCTTTAAATCGATGTTTTCTCTTTCTAAAGCCTTATTCTCATTTCTAAGTTCCTTAATTATGTTAATAAACTCAACATAATCCTTAATTATTTGATCTAAATACTTATCTACTTCTTGAAGTCTATATCCACGAGTATCAATCTTAAATTCTTTATCAAAGATATCTTGTGGTGACAAAGCTATTCTACCATTAAACATTTTTTACCACCTCTGTAATTAACATTATCTCAAGTTTTTTATCATTTGTCAATTTACATAAAATTTAATTTGCTTAACACTTACTTTCTATTTCTTATCTTTGTAAAATATTTTGCCAAATCATAAGAAGACACGGAAAAACTAAAGCTTACAAAGCCCACAAATAAACTTTCAAAAGTAAAACCATAAAAAATAAAGTTAATTAATAAACTTAAAATAAGTAAAATCCAAACTATGTATTTGCTAGGAACCTTAAACGTCATTTTAATTAAATTACCTGTTATATTTAAAATTATTCCTATCATTATTATATAAGGAATAAGATCATAAATCTCTTTTATATTTTCCAAACAAATCACCTATTTAAGTGTATGATTTATAATTAAAGTTTCTTCTATTTTTTCTACTTCGTCTATTAAATCATCAATAATAACAAACATCAAAGTATAATCTTTCATAAAAAACATTCCTTTCAAATAAATAATAACACGGCAAAATTATATTTTAATATTTTCGACAATTCTTTTCATATTTTATATAGAAATAATAAATAAATGTAGTATAATTATAACAGGTGATGATAGTGATAAATAACTATTCCTTTACCAGATTTAACAAAACTAAAGGCAATCATATTAAAACTGGTTTTGCAAATCGTGGTATGGCTTTAGAATCTGACATAAATTTAGCAAATGAGTATTATAGAATTAAGGATATTGCATACGTTTATAAAAAACCTACTCCTATAAAACTTGTTAACGTTGACTATAAATTAGGAAAAATAAAAGAGGCTTATTTTGATACTCCATCAACTACCGATTATAATGGAATTTATAACGGAAAATACGTTGATTTCGAGGCTAAAGAAACAAACAGTAAAACTTCTTTTGCACTAGCTAACATACATATGCATCAAATAAAACATTTAATAAATGTTAAAAATAAAGGAGCTATTGCATTTATAATAGTAAGATTCAATCTGCTTGATGAAACGTATTTTTTAAGTGCGGAAAACTTAGAAGAATTTATTAAAAATAATAAAAGAAAGTCGATTCCATTAGATTTTTTTAAGAATTATGGTACAATGATTAAAATAAAGTATGCACCTAGAATAGACTATATAGAAGTAATAGATAAATTATACTTTGGAGGTAATAAATCATGATGAAAAAAAGAAGCAGCAAAGCAAGTAACATTGCAAATAATATTAAGGCTAAAACAAATGATGTTAAAAGGAAAGTTATAAAAGGTACAAATAATACTTCTAAAAGAAAAGTAAGTAAAAAGAAAAAGATGATTTTAAATATTCTTATAATTTGTGTAATAGCTTTTGCATCACTTATGGCAGTATTTTTTGCCTATATTATTGTAAAGGCTCCTAAATTTGATCCAAACAACTTAAAATTCACTCAAATGTCAGAGTTATATGATACCGAAGGAAACATAATTACTAAAATGGGTAATGAAAACAGAACTGAAATATCATATGATGACTTACCTGAGGTTTTAATAGATGCAATAATTGCAACAGAAGACTCTAAGTTCTTCCAGCATAATGGTTTTGACCTTGCAAGATTTATGAAAGCAAGTATGTATCAACTAGTTGGTAAAAATGGTGGTGGTGCATCAACTCTTACAATGCAAATTGCCAAAAATAACTACACTTCTACTGAATCTAAAGGTTTTGAAGGAATAACTAGAAAGTTTACTGATATATATCTTTCAATATTTAAAATAGAAAGAAAATATACTAAGAAAGAAATTTTAGAATTTTATGTTAATGACTCTTACTTAGGTAACGGGGCTTATGGTGTTGAGCAAGCCTCATTAAACTACTTTGGTAAATCAGTTAGTGAACTTAACTTAGCAGAAGCATCATTTATAGCAGGATTATTCCAATCACCAACTTATTATAATCCTTATAACTATCCAGAACGTGCTGAAGGAAGAAGAAAAACGGTTCTTTACCTAATGCAAAGACATGGTTATATAACTGAAGAAGAAAAAGAAATTGCAGAAAATTCTCCGATTACTTCATATATAAAGAAAACACAAACTTCCGGAACGTACTCTGAGTATCAAGGATATATTGATACCGTTGTTGAAGAGTTAGAAAACGAATATGATTTAAACCCATATACTACCCCACTTAAGATTTATACTGCAATGAATAGAAGCAAGCAAGACTTTGTTAATAAGGTTATGAATGGTGAGGCTTGGAAATGGGAAAATGAAAACGCACAAGCAGGTGTCGTAATGACTGACTCAGCAAGTGGTGAAGTATTAGCAGTAGGAGCTGGAAGAAATAAAAACTCCGAAAGATCATATAACTACGCCACGATGACAAACAGACAAATAGGTTCAACGGCAAAACCAATATTTGACTATGGTCCAGCAGTTGAATACCTAGGTTGGGGAACGGTTAATTATATTGATGATACCCAAACAACATATAGTGACGGAACTAAAATATCTAACTCAGATGGAGGATATAAAGGAAGGCTTCCTCTATATCAAGCACTTGGACTTTCAAGAAACGTAACAGCTTTAAAAACTTTCCAACAAGTATCTAAAGAAGCTGGTAATGATAAAATATTAAAATTCGCAAGTAGTCTTGGAATTACTCCAGAAGTAGATAAAAATGGTAAAATACATGAGGCTCATTCTATTGGATCATTTACTGGTTCTACCAAAAAAGGTGAATCTAGAAACAGTCCAATGACAATGGCAGGAGCATATCAAGCATTCTCAAATGGTGGTTACTACATTAAACCTCATACAATAAAGAAATTTGTATATAAAGACACTGATGAAGTAGTTGAAACAAAATCAGCTAAAACACGTGTTATGAATGACTCAACAGCATACATTATTAATTACTCTTTAAACTGGTCTGCAACAGAAGGACTTGCTAAATCAGCCGCTGGTATAAGTGGTGTTCAAACAGCTGCTAAAACCGGTACTTCTAACTTTGATGAAGCAACTAGAAAGAGATATCGCCTATCAAGTAAAGCGGTAAATGACTTATGGGTATGTGGATATACTCCAAAGCAAACAATAACATTCTGGTACGGATATGATAGTATAACAAAAGGTCATAGTACTACATCATCCTGGTCAACTCGTGATAAGTTCTATCGTAATTTAGCAGAAAACTTATTTGATAAAGACGGAAGCTCATTTGAAAGACCATCTAGCATCGAAGAGGTATCAGTTATAAGAAACTCTATTCCACTTAAAAAAGCCTTATACGGTGGTGTTGTTGGATACTTTAGAAAAGGAACTGGGCCTGATGAAACAGGAACTGAACAAGCAGAACAACTACCAAGTGTAAGTGGTGTTACAAGTAGTATATCTGGTAACACAGTACACTTAAAATGGAATGGTATTAGTGCTGAAGACATGGTAAACCTAAACTTTGATGACAGCTATGGAACACTTGGATATGACATATATGTAAAAGATGGTTCCGGTGGTTCTGAAGTATACGTTGGAACTACAACTAGTACATCATATACACATACAACAAGCTATTCAAATCCTGTATACGTAATATATACGGCATACTCTAACTATAAAACAAACAGAAGTAAGGGCGTTGAACACAAAGTTTCGGTAACAAGTGATTTTGATGTTAAAATAAGTAACAGTACAATAGAACAAGGAAAGACGTTTGTCGATAACAAACCTATAATCGTTTTATATAATTCCGTTGATGTAACAGATGGGGCAACTATTACACTAGAATCTGGAAGCGTTGATACAAACATCCTTGGAACTTATAAACTAACTTATAAAGTAACTTATCAAGGAAAGAGTAAAACGGTAAGTAGAAACGTTACGGTAACAGCAACTAACACAACTAGTACAACAGAATAAATAAGTACCTTAAATTTAAGGTGCTTTTTTATTTCATAAAAAAATGACTAGTCTTCATTTAACCAGTCATATTCGTAAGTTTCAGGAGTTTTTTCTTCTTCCCTTGCCTTTTGTTTTTCTATTATGTCAGTAGGTTTCTTTATACCTTTCTTATTCCATTCATATAAAATTTTATCTATGTATCTTAAATTATTAACACCATTAAACACGGCCTCTTTAAGCGCAGATAAAATAAGTTCATTACTTATCTTTTGCTCCTTCCAAGAATTAATTATTTCATATTCCATAGGAGAAAGAGTTCTTCCAAATTCTTTTTCAAAGTTATCATATAAATCTTTTTCATTATTCTCTTTCGTTTCCTTATTTAATATCTTAGAAAATATGATTTCATAAAATAAACTTATATCAACCTTCTCTTCTAATACACCCGAATCATTCTTCTCCATAAGAATAAGTAAAATATTCTTATCCTTAAGAGTAGATAATGCATTTAAAAGCTCTTTTTCAGTAAAATTAATATCTTCAATTATCTTTTTATAATCAAATATAGATTTGTTTGGTTTATTTAAAAAATAAATAAGTAAAATAAGTGAATCCATATCTAAACCAAGTTCTTTAGCATAAGATAAAACATATTTTGGAACAGTATAATGATTTTCATTATTAAGTTCGTTCATTAACTCTTTTTTTAGCATACAAAATCACCTCTTTCTAAAAAGGATTATAACATAACCGGATGCGTATTATCAATATTTCTTATAGTTATCTAACACGTAACGTTTTAATTCTTCATAATTATTATTTAATTCTTTGTATATTATTTTTTCTTCAATATCTTTAATTATGTTTTTTATAATGCTTTTATCTTTAGGATTAATAAGATCTATTATATCTTTTCCGGTAAGTTTAATATCTGATGTCTTTTTTATCACTAAGTTATCACATCTGTCATAAATATCTTTAGTATCCATATTAAGTATTTGAGCAGCGATAAAACACACGTAATTGCCTTTTTTATACAATTCCATATCATTAATCACATCATCTGTTAAAACATCATTTATGGCCTTTAAATAGTCTTTTTCATTAGATGTAAAAGGATATGAGGAAGAAGGTGCAACCTGCGCCCATATACCTATTGGATCACTTGTTTTAACGATTTCATGTTTTAAATCTATATCTAAATATTCATCCAAAGAAAAATATTTTAAAAGACTAATTCCTTTAAGTACGTTAGGAGATGAAAAGATTCTGTTTAGTTCCTGCTTCTTTCTATAAAATGATAAATCTTTAACTAGCTCTCTATTATTTATTATGGCATCCTTTAATTCTTCATCAATAGAAAAATCAAGTTCGGTTGCAAACCTTATTGCACGAAGTATTCTAAGAGAGTCTTCTTTTAGTCTTCTGTTTGCATTTCCAACTGTTTTTATTACCTTATTCTCTATATCACACCTTGCATTTAATAAGTCAATAATGTTCTTATTTTTATCCATGCATAACGTGTTCATAGTAAAGTCTCTTCTTCTTAAATCAATTATCAATTTATCAGTATAAACTATCTTAGAAGGTTTTCTTTTATCTTGATATTCTAGGTCCATACGGTACGTTGTAATTTCAAAATTTACTTTTTTATATACTAAATGCACGGATCCATACCCCTCAAACGGAAGTTTTACATCTTTAAATATCATTTGCACTTCTTTTGGTGTAGCATTAGTTGCAATATCAACATCAAAACTATTTCTTCCTAAAATAATATCTCTTACAAAACCTCCAACTACATAAGCTTCATAGCCAGAAGAATAAAACATTTGTAAAAGTTCACATGCTTTCTCTATCAAAGTTATCACCATTATAATTATAACAAAAATTCAAAAAGAAAAAACCATTTTCATGGTTTTTCATTATTTGTTTACAGCTTCTTTTAACTTAGAACCAGCTTTGAATGTAACTGCAGTTCTAGCAGCAATCTTAACTGTTTCTCCAGTTCTTGGGTTACGACCTTCTCTAGCTGGTCTTTCTGAAGTTGCATAAGTACCAAATCCTACTAATGAAACTTTGTCTCCTGCCTTTAATGCTTCAGTTACGCTTTCAGTAAATGCGTCTAATGCACGAGCAGCATCAGCTTTAGTTAATCCAGCTTTTTCAGCCATTTTTTCTACTAATTCTTGTTTTGACATAATAAAACCTCCATATTTATGTTCATATCTATAAGCTACCTTGCTTACAATATAAGCGTATCATTTTTTGCTAGTTATTTCAAGTATTTTTAGTACAAAAATAGTATTTTTTGCTTATTTATCAATGGTTTTAGCACTTTTTAACACTAATTTAACAACTAACCTTTCATCTTTAACACTTTTTTTACATGTAATTAGTATAAGTTCATTTGCTTTAGCACTATTTAAAATGTCTGTCTGCGTTTCTTTTACATCCATTTTTTCCTTAAATTGATAGGTTAATTTAAGTTTATCTTTATAGATATATACATTACTTTTATTATCTAGTTCATCTAATCTATTAAAGTACGTGCCATATCCCATACCAGAATGTCCTAGTATTACTATTCCTTCTTTATAATTATTATTTTTATAATAAACTAAATATCTATCAAGTAATTTAAATTTATCATCTGCTTTTTTTACTACGGTTTCAAGGTTAATACTTGGAATATTTAAAACCATATCACTTTTATAATTAAAGGTTGGACTACCCGTAAAATAAGAACTTACTATCTTATCACTTGTGGAATTTAATAGAAACATAAAAGCTAAATCCTTTGTAATTAAAAATACGCTTATAAAAAGTACTAAACTAATTACGCGATTTTTCATAAATAGTAATTAATGAACTTATAGATAAGAGCATGATATATAATGGAAAGCCATGTTTACCAGTATTAGGTAAAACCTCTTTCTTTATTTCCTCTTTCTTTTCTTCTGGAACTTTTTCTTTTGGTAAAAAATGATTAACTAAAGCTATTTTTTGTGTAATTCCATCTTTATTAACCTCAATTATTCTATCTTTTATTTTATCTACTCCATCTTTAGTAGATATTTGTCTAAGTGTATAAGTGCCATATGGTAAAGTAAACTCTATATTACCATTTTTATCTGTAACAAGATCCATTATGTGGTTTCCCAATATATCAAATACGTAGAATAATATTCCCTCTTCAGGTGTGCAAGTATTATTTATTGGATCATCTAAAACCTTTGTAATATAAATTTTATTTTTAATTATTTTCTCAAACGATTTTATAACAACTTCCCTCGTTCCAGTTCCAATAAATGTAGAAGATGTAACTGTTGATTTAGTATATCCCAAGCTTGGACTAATCTCTTTTATTCGGTAATTATTTTTTGGTAGATTATCAAATTTAATCGTTCCATTTTTATCAGTTTTTTTAGTTTGAAGCAAATTATTACCTTTATCATATAATCCATATTCTGCTCCTTCTAATGAAGCTTCGCTAGATGACTTATCTTTACCTTTAGTATCATCATCTAGTTTATCAATTATTATCTTACCATAAAATGATTTAACATCATACTCTTTAGAGTGTTCATAAGGAAACTCAAACGTCCCAATTGTTTGATATCCGCTTTTATAATAGAACTTAGTTAATTTACCATTATTATGTCTTTTTAAAGTAAATTTATTATTTCCATCAGATACCTTTATTTTTATATTGTTACCATCTTTTGTAACATTTTGATTTTGAAATACGTCATAACCATTTAAAACATTGTTATTATCAGGAAGAATGATTTCATCTCCTACCATATATTCTTCTTTAAAATTAAAAGAAGGAGTTACATCGTATAGATTAACAAGTCTTAATATTTCATTTTTATATGAGTCAATGTTTATTATATTACCACCAACTTTTTTATCAGTCCACCATACGTTTTCTACGCCCATATACCTCCATATTAGCTCCTGAGTTGCCATATAATACTCTTTTGTATTATGTCCTTCATAACCATATCCATAATATCCTATTAGGCTTAATCTTCTGGTATCTATCCCGCTTAATGGAGTATCATTTATGCTAGTAGTTGATGAATAATAAGATGCCTTATCAGCTAGAATGCCAGGCTCAATACAGTAACCATAAACACCATTTACAGTTATCATTGCAAGATTTGTGATATGGTCACTTCCATTTCTATATTGATGTGCAAATATGCTTCTGTCTAAATTCCAATCAACGTATGAATCATTTGATAAAGCCTTTACTTTTATAAATGACAAAAGCATTATTACAGCAAGAAGAAGCAGTGTTATTTTCTTTTTCAATCTTTATTCACCCACGATTCAATGTCATTAAATAATTTCGTTAAATATGGAGAATTTTTAGAGACTATGTATAGCTTTTTCTTATTACCGTTTTCATCTTCTATTTCTTCTTCAGATTCTTCTATATCCTCCTCGTAGTTATCTAAGCTATCTTTTTTCCTAATTAAGTTCATGAACGCTTCTTTTACAAGTGTTTTTTTTGCCACACTATCCTCATTTTCTATTTCTTTAATCGTAACAACAAATTTTCTAGTCATATGTTTTTCCCTTTCTTTTTTATGATTATTTTTTAACTACAACAATTCAAAGTTATTTAACCATTAATTTCCTCCTTTCAAATTAATAGTTAGACAAATTTTTGAAAAACCCCCTAAGAAATATGAAAAAAATTTAAGAAGTTTTGTCGAATAATTAAATACAATAAAAAAGCAAGGATTTCTCTTTGCTTTTCAAACTAATTCATATTCTCTTTCATATATTTTTTTGTTAGTTACGTATTTAAATAGATAACCATTTTTCTTTTTACACACGATAATACCAATGGTAGGACTTTGATTAATCGTTCTTAAATTTTTATCTATAAAGTTCATATATGTTTCTATTTGACCTATATGTTCTTTTTTATTTCGTTTATCTTAAGTTCTATTACAACATAACAGTTATCATAAATACTATATAAAAGCATATCTATATAGTTATATCTATCGCCTATCTTTATTGGATACTCACTTTTTATAAAACTATAACCATCACCAAACTCACTTAAAAATTCTTCTAAATTATCCAAGATGGTTTCTAATAGCATCTTTTCTGATATCGTATCTGTATCATACTTATTTCTTATAAGTATTGGATCCTTTATTAAATCACCAGCATTAACCTCTTCTTTATTAATTAGTTTTTCTTTTGTGTTATCATCTAATCTTTCATATTCACGGGACTTTATACGTTCCCTTAACTTTCTTACTGATAGGTTTTGTTCTTCTGTTATTTTTATGTAATAATTAATCTTATTTATATCATTTAAAGGTAGCAATATACAGTAATGTGTCCAACTCAATTGGCCAATCAGTGATTGGCTTTTTGCGGCATTGTAAAATCTTCTCATATTTTTTAAATTCGATAACCCATATCCCTTGCCTAACTCTTTAGTTAATCTATCAGAATGCTTCTTTATGATTCCTTCTCCATAACTTTTTCCGGCATCATTTAACAACTTTCCAACTTTATAATACGTATTTAAATCACTTCTATTTTTTGAATAATCTTTCACTTTTTTATATACTACATTATTTATTAACTCGTTTTTTATTTTCTTATAATAATCCATCATTTCTCCTTTCTTTATGATGTTTTTATCTTTCAAAATTTTAAAGCAAAAAATATCAAGTAAATTCGTCGATTTAACATCACTTATCCTTCTTACGATTTTTATTTATATAATCTATTTTGAAAAAGATACTTATCTTCCTCCTACATAAATAATTATCCAAAAATTTAAAAAACCCCCTAAATTTTCGAAAAATCTTTCAAAAATTTAGAGAGTCTATTAAATTAAATTATATATCTTTCATTAGTTTATTATTTTTTAAAAACTAGTAACTTACTTATAACATAATTAAGCACTATCTGTATAACTTGGCAAACCAAAGTAAATACAAGAACCCAAACGTTAGAATCAAGTTTAAGAAGTGTTACAAAAAACCACATTATAAACATTTGAATAAGTTGAGTTACTATTCTACCTTTAAAGAAATTAAAAATTTCTCTAGCACATTTACTTCCACTTGTTTTTGATTTAAATACAAATATTCTGTTTGTTACATAGGCAAATGTTACTGCTAAAAACCAAGAAATAACTTCTGCTATTTGAAGTTCCAAACCATTTGTTTGATCTAAAATGGTAGCCAAAAGTAAAAGTTTTGATCCAATTGCAACAATAGTTGTCAATCCGCCCACAACCAAATAATTTACAATCTCTTCATACTTCTTATATAAATTCCATATTTTCTTCATATTTTACTTCCTTAATGTATTTAAATATAATTCATATAATTGTCTATGTTTCTTTACTATTACTTGTAAAATTATACCAGTTATACATAATAATAACGCAACAAGAAGTGCTATTCCTGAGACTATTAAAGTAGGAAATCTTGGAACTAATCCCGTTTTAAAATACTCTGTTACAACAGGAATTCCTAATATAAGTGATATTATTAAACATATTACACTTATAATATTAAAAAATTCAGCAGGTTTATATTCCTTAAATAAAGTTGCTATTGTTTTTAGTACCTTAAATCCATCACTATAAGTATTTAATTTAGAGACTGATCCTTCTGGTCTATCTTTATAATTAACCGGGATTTCTACTAGTTTAAAGTTTTTATCAACCGCATGAATAGTCATTTCAGTTTCTATTTCAAACCCCTTTGATAAAACTGGAAAACCCTTAACAAATTCATAAGAAAATGCTCTATAACCAGTCATAATATCTTTAACCTTATTGTTAAACAACTTATTAATTAAGAATCTAACCATCTTGTTTCCTAAATTATGAAATGGTCTTTTATTTTCAGTGAAATAAGTACTAGATAATCTATCTCCTATTACCATATCAGCTCTTTTATTTAATATTAAATCACACATTTCTTTTGCATTTTCTGCTGGATATGTATCATCACCGTCAATCATAAGGTAACAATCAGCATCTATATTTCTAAACATGCTTCTTATTACGTTACCTTTACCTTGACGATATTCATACTTTACAATAGCACCTGCTTTTTCTGCTATTTTATCTGTACCATCAGTAGAATTATTGTCATAAACATATATATCTGCTTCTGGTAATGCTTTTTTATAATCTTTTATTACTTTTGCAACTGTTTTAGATTCATTATAACAAGGAATTAAAACAGCTATTTTTTTACTATTCATTTTCAATCAAATCACCTCTTGACTAACTAATTATACCATTTATTAAAAATTATGCAAAATAAAAAATAATGGAATAAATCCATTATCCTTTATAACTATTTCTATAAGAACCAGATTTTATGTCATCAATCCATTCTTGATTGTCAACATACCAATTAATTGTTTCTTTAATACCTTCATCAAAAGTATATGATCTATTCCATCCTAATTCTCTTTCTGCTTTTGTAGAATCAATAGCATATCTTCTGTCATGACCTGCTCTATCTTGAACAAATGTAATTAAGCTTTCTGGTTTTCCTAACTGTTTTAATATTGTTTTAACCATTTCAATATTAGTTCTTTCAGAGTGACCACCTAAATTATATATTTCTCCTTCTTTACCATGCCTTACAATCATATCAACTCCAACATTATGATCATGAACGTGTATCCAATCTCTTACGTTTTCTCCAGTACCATAAACTGGTAATGATTCATTATTTAATGCCTTACTTACCATAAGTGGAATTAATTTTTCAGGAAATTGATAAGGTCCATAGTTATTTGAACATCTTGAAATTGTTATAGGTAATTTAAATGTTCTAGCATATGCCAAAACTTCTAAATCAGCACTTGCTTTTGATGCTGAATAAGGGCTAGATGTATGAATAGGAGTTTCCTCTGTAAATTTTAAATCAGGTCTATCTAAAGGCAAATCACCATAAACCTCATCAGTGGACACTTGATGGTACCTTACAAGAGGATGATTTTCCACATCTCTCATATATTTTGCAGCATTAAGTAAATTCATAGTACCTAAAATATTAGTTTCTGCAAATATATTTGGATTCTTAATAGAATTATCAACATGTGATTCTGCTGCAAAATTTATTACGTAATCAAATTTTTCTTTTTTAAATAATTCTAAAATAGCATCTTTATCTCTTATGTCCATTTTAACAAATTTATAATTTGGTTTTTCTTCTAATTTCTTAATATTGTTATAGTTTCCTGCATAAGTTAATGCATCTAAACATACAAATTCATCTTCTGGATACTTGTCTACTACATAGTGTAAATAATTACTACCAATAAATCCAGCTCCTCCAGTTATTAAAAATTTACTCATAATTAATTGTTTCCTTTCTTTACAAATACTTCTTTTTTTTCTTTTTCATTTTCTAATTCATCAGAATATCTAACTAGTGCATCTTTCCATGTAGGTAATAAATCAAAACCCGCATTTTTTAGTTTTGCTTTAGATAATTTTGAATTAAGTGGTCTCTTAGCAATTTTTTTACCCCTATAATATTCTTCAGTAGTAACACCTACTACATTAACATCTTTTTTATTGATTTTAAATATTTCCCTTGCAAAGTCAGCCCACGAACAGTAAGCCTCATTTGTTCCATGATAAGTACCATATTTATCAGTCTTAGCCATATCTACTAGAAGTCTTGATACATCTTTAGTATACGTTGGAGAGCCAATTTGATCATTTACAACGGTCAATGTATTATGTGATTCAGATAGCTTTAACATTGTTTTAACAAAATTATTACCATTTATACCATAAACCCAAGAAATTCTAACCACATAATGTTTTTCATACTTTCTTACCTCTTCTTCGCCTAAAAACTTTGTCTTTCCATAAGCATTTAATGGATTCGTCTTATCAGTTTCACTATATGTTCCTTCTTTTGTTCCATCAAAAACATAATCAGAAGAAATATAAATGATTTTTGCACCAATTTCCCTGGCTGCTTCAGTTAAGTTTTTAGTTCCAATTACATTAACTTTATAACAAGCATCATAATTGTCTTCTGCTCCGTCAACATTCGTCCAAGCCGCACAATGAAAAATAACATCTGGCTTAACGCTTTTTATTAAATCTATAACAGCATCTTTATCAGTTATATCAAGAGATGAATAATTTAAATTTTCGTTTTCCATTAAGCTTATTGACCTTTTGTTAATTTCTTCATCAAGCTCACTTCTATCACTTACTGTTATTTCATTTTCTCCTCTTTTACATAATTCTTTAGCTAAATCATAGCCTAATTGACCCTTAAATCCAGTTATAAATGATTTCATTACTTATCACCTTCATATTTAAAATATTTTGGACTTTTAGACAATGTTAAATGTTTTTGATCTTTTTCAGATAATAATGGTTCATCTATTCCATTATCAACAAACATTTTATTCCATGGAATATTTAACTCTTCATCATTCCATAAAATACCACCTTCCATATCTGGGGCGTAATCATTATCTATTAGGTATTGAAAAATTGTATTATCCTCAAGACTTATAAATCCATGTGCAAATCCTCTTGGAACATATAATTGCCTTCCACTTTCTGGATCCTTAGAGTCATATGGTTTTAATAATACTGCTGCGTGTTTTCCATAAGTTGGAGAACCTTCTCTTATATCAACTACAACATCTATCGCAGAACCATTTATTACCTCAACAATTTTTGTCTGACATTTTGGGTTCTTTTGAAAATGTAATCCTCTAACTACACCTTTTGATGATTTGGATCGATTAGTTTGAACTACCTTCTCAAAAAATAATCCTTCCTTTTCTAAATCTTTTTGGATAAAATATGGGCTAAAATATCCTCTATCATCACCAAATACGCTAGGCTCTAAAATATAGCAATCTTTTAAATTTGTTTTAATTTTTTTCATATTACTTTCTTCCTCTTTCTAACACCTTAGATAAATACTTTCCGTAACTATTTTTCTTCATTAAATCAGCACTCTTTTCTAAATCAGCATCAGAAAACCAGCCATTATTGTATGCAATTGCCTCAGGGCAGCAAATTACACTATCTCTATTATTTTGAATTACCTTAATCATATTGGATGCTTCAAGTAAGCTATCAAATGTACCTGTATCAAACCAAGTATAACCTTCACCTAAAAGACACGCTTTTAATTTACCTTGCTTTAGGTATTGATCATTTAATGTTGTTATTTCAAGTTCTCCCCTTGCAGATGGTTTAACTTTTTTAGCTTCTTCCGCTACTTTTTTTGGATAAAAATATAATCCGGTTATAGCATAGTCACTCTTTGGTTTTAATGGCTTTTCTTCAACGCTTAGAACGTTTTTATTCTTATCAATTTCCATGATTCCGAATCTTTCTGGATCTTTAACTTGATATCCAAAAATAGTTGCTTTACCAGCCTTTGCATTATCAACTGCACTTTTAAGTGTTTCTTTAAGTCCGCTACCATAAAAAATATTATCTCCAAGTACCATTGCACACTCATCATCACCAATAAATTCTTCTCCAAGAATAAATGCTTGAGCAAGTCCATCTGGAGAAGGTTGCACAGTATAACTTAAGTTAACCCCAAATTTATTTCCGTCCCCTAATAATCTTTTAAAATTAGCTTGATCCTCTGGTGTTGTAATAATTAATATATCTCTTATTCCTGCTTCCATTAATACTGATAATGGATAATATATCATAGGTTTATCATAAACTGGTACTAACTGTTTACTAGTTCCCTCTGTTATTGGATATAATCTTGTTCCAGATCCTCCCGCTAAAATAATTCCTTTCATATACAAAAACCTCCTTGTATAGATATTATATCATATATAAACAAAAAAAAGAAACCTTTATTAGTTTCTTTAATATAAAATACTCATATCAACATACCCTCTTATACCATCAAGCGTTGCAGAAGATGTATATTGCCACATTGAATATCTACCAGTATAAGTACATCCTGTATTATTGTATTGTGCTATCCAATCAGATTCACCTCTGGCATAACCCCCAAATCTATTATTAACATGATTTAAATCTGCATATATTTTAACTTTATATTTACTACTCACATAACTACTTACAGAACTAATATAAGTTCTTGCTATATTATCATATTGATCTTTAGATAATGTTTCTGATGTGTTATCTGATGAAATTTTCCAATCCTCTAAATCATAGTAAATTCCAAGTGTAGGATTTAAATTATATTTACTTATTATGCTTTTTGTAAAATTGGCTTCTGTATTAGCACCATTAGTAGTATTTGCATAACTAAACAAATAAATACCATATGGAATGCCTAACCGTTTAACTTCACTTATATACTCATTTAGTCTTCCATCTTCCGTATTCCAATAACCTATCCTAAGCATCACACCATAAATACCGGTATTATAAACCTTATTCCAATCAATTTGTCCTTGGTGTACACTAACATCAATTATATAATTTTTATCTTTAACCTTCCTAATTTTAAATTTTTGAGCGTTTGTTCCATTGAAATCATACATCCACACTTTGGTTCCATTTGCGGTATCAGCACCATAAACATCAAGTACTAAACCACCACTATTCGAAACAATATAATAATATCCATCCCCAGCATCTTTTAAAAGCCATTCCTGAGCATAAGTTCCATTATAATCATATAAATCAAGAACGCTACCTTTAGAAACTGAACCTCCAGCTACATCAAGTGATTTTGTTAAATCTTTCAAACTAACTACCTTATATATTCCGTTCCCTACATATGAGAACTGCCATTTCTGAGCGTTCGTTCCGTTAGAATCATATATTTGAAGATTTATTCCATTTGATGAATTGCCTCCAGGAACATCAAGAACTTTATTTGTATTTAACGCACTTTCTATTATATAAATACCATTATCCAGTGTTGAAATACCGGTTCCTTCAGAAGTTTTTAATAACTTGAATTTTTGAGCATTAGTATTATTACCATCATAAAGCCATAGTTTTGTTCCATTATTAGTACTTCCCGAATTTAAATCAATATATTTATTATTTTTAGCTATTAAACTATAAGTCCCATCATAATTGTCTTTTATTACCCATTTTTGATAATCAGAATCATTTTTTTCGTTTATATTAACCGTTATCATATCCTTATTTTCAAGAGAATCAACTGATAAAGCATAATTTTCATTTTTGTTGCTAAGTATTTCATAATAACCATTATTAATATACTTAATGTGCCATTTTTGAGCCAAAGTAGAATTAGTATCATATATTTGAACATTATTTTTTGATGTCATATTACCGCCTGGTATATCAAAATTTTTATTTCTATTTATTGCACTCGCAATAAAATAATAACCATCATCAATTGATTTAGATCCTATATTTTCCACTTTGTTAAATTTGAATTTTTGAGCTGATGTACCATTTTGTTCATAAAGCCAAATATTAGCACCATTTACAGCTTTTCCATTTGCAACATCTAGGCTAAGACCATTAGCCTTAGATATAATGGTAAATGTACCATCATTATTATTTTTTATAATCCATTGTTGTGCGGCAGATTGATTATATTTATACAGCTGAACATTAGTCATATTTATTTTATTACCAGAATCAACATCCAAAGAATAATCCATATTTTTATAGGAAGTCAATTTGTAGTACCCATTTTCTAAATATTTAATTATCCACATTTGAGCTTCCGTATTATTTGTTTGATATATTTGAATATTACTAAGATTTTTCATCATACCATTTTGGATATCCAGCGATTTATTTTTGTCTAACGAAGAAGATATTGTATAAACACCATCATCAATAGTTCTCTCACTTTTATCAACCTTACTAAATATGAACTTTTGTGCATTAGTACCATTATTTTGGTATATTTGGACATTAGAAAAATTACCTACAATTCCACCATTTATATCCAACGAATATTTATTATCATAAGTAAATATGTTAAAATAATCTCCATTACTTTTTATAATCCACTTCTGTGCATTAGTACCATTATTTTGATACAAATCAACATTAGTTGAATTTGCAAATTGCCCTCCAACCACATCTAAAACATAATCATTATTAATTTGAGATCTAATTGTATAATAACCATCCACACCTTTTGTAATTTTCCACTTCTGTGCATTAGTCCAATTAGACTGATATAATTGTATATTAGATGAATTTTTTGCAGTAGCTCCATCAAGATCAAGTGAATAATGACAATCTATAGAACTAGATATTACATATGTTCCATCTTCAATTTCTTTTGCTTTTACACTTATTATACCAAGAAAAAATGTTAATATAAATATAACAATCAAAAATACCTTTTTCATTAATCATTCTCCATCCTATACTTAATATTATATCATAATGTTTAATAAAAAAATAGGAAATATTTTCCTATCATATATTATTACTTTTCTCAGCATTTCTATAAAATCTATTTATTATTTTCGCCATAAATGGTGGCCAAAACTTTTTAAACATATACAAATCTTCCTTAGTTCTAATGCCACTATTTATGATGCTAGTTGTGGTTGAAACTTCGGATATTCTATGTCCCATTAGTTTTTCATTAACAAAAGTAAATGCAAAATTTAAATTTGATAATTCTTCCCAAGTAAACCAATCAACATTACATGTTAAGTTACAAATGAATACATCTTTAGGTGTGTTTTTTTTAACAAATGTAACAGCAGGGCAACAAATTGAATTTCCAAACTTTAATGCAAATCGCTTCCAGTGTTTGAATTTTCCTAGTTTCTTAATTCTTAAAGGAAATAATAATAATCTTTTTATTTTTAAATTTTTATTTGCATAAACCCTAAAATTTTCCCTAAGCTCATAATAATCCGTAAATATTATAGATGAATTCTTATTTTTCTCATACATTTCAAGTATTTTTTTAGAATATTGTCTTTCGTAAATATCATCCTGATGAGCAATCGTTACCAAATCTGAATCAACACAGTTTACAGCAAAATTAAAATCATATGCAATTCCTTTTTGTTTTTCATTGATTATTAGTCTTAATTTATACTTTTTAGCAATATCTCTAATATATTTATTTGGCGTTGATGTAGCAATTACAACATCTGATTTATATTCCTGATCTAAAACGGATTTAATGCAATTTACTAAATCCTTTGATTCTTTGTACGCAAGTACAACAAAAGTATGTTTCATCATTTTATACCATTCCTTAAAAATATTTTCAACATAAAATATATAATATTTTCTAAATTTAATTTATAACAAATTATAAATAAATTTACAACTAAATTAATATGTCCTTCTTCACCACTCATCCATTTAAATTTCAACTTTTTTGAATTTGATTTATACACATTCACAAGCCAATTAAAATTAAATTTGTATTCTTTGTTAAACTCAACTTTTGTCAAAATGTCTTTATGTGTTATCATATCTAAAACTACACTTTTTACATAAAAAAATAATTTGTTATCGATACTTATATAATTTTCATCTAATTCATTTTCTATCTTGTTTAGTACTGTTATAATACTCTCTTTATTATTTTTATTAATGGTATGAGTAATAGACTTTTCATTTGATTCATTCATATACCCAGCATAATCTAATATTTTTACCTTGTTAGTATAAGATAAAGCCTTCATTGTGAAATATACATCTTCTCCTATCCTAATAGTTGGAAATAAAATTTTATTTTTTATTATAAAATCCTTTCTATATAATTTTGCGCACGTAGAAACAAATTTAAATTTAGCCCATTCATTGTTAGATGGGATTCTTTTAAATAAAATTTGGTCTTTCATAGTTCTAATATATCCTGAAACAATAAAATCATTTAATCCAATATTTTTATGCAATATATATATAAAGTCTTTTTTTAAATAATCATCTGCATCTAGAAAAGTAATATATTTACCTGTTGATTTTTTTATACCGTTATTTCTAGCTATAGCCTGTCCCTTATTTTTTTGATCTATTACAACTAGTTTATCACCATATTTATTTTTATATTCTTTTAAGATTTTAAATGTATTATCAGTTGATCCATCATTTATTATTATTATTTCAAGATTTTTGTATGTTTGATTAATAACACTATCTATGCATTTTTTAATATCATTTTCACCATTATATACTGGTATTATTACCGAAATTAAATCTTTCATTTTTCACCTCTACAATATAATTTAGCAAATAAATTCATTAAATGTGTTTTATGCAAAAACATAAAAGTCCATATAATAAATTTATGCTTAAAAGGTTCTTCCCTTGGTAAAAATAATGATATATATTTATTATTTTTATAATTATCTATATTTTCTTCTAACCAAGAAAATAATCTTTTATACCAAGAAATAAATTTTTTTGTATCAACATGTTTTCCGGAATAAAGAAGATACCATATGCAATATTTGATGATAAAATAATTTTTCATCTCCTTGTTTTTTATTTTCATTTTACACATATGATCCAATAATTCAAATATTTTTATATTTTCATTAAATCCCTTATGTGACGTATTTGATATAGAATTTTTGTTAAAGAAGTAATAGTATCCAATGTCATCTATTATTTTGATATTATTGGTTTTGCTATATATGGACAAGTTAAAATAAATGTCCTCACTACTATTTGTATCTAAAAATCTTATATTATTTTTATTCAAAAACGATAGCCTAATAATTCTACAGTATGGGGCAGTTATTAAATATTTAGAATATTCACCTTCCTTTAACTGCATCTTCATAGTAACTTTATCTTCAACGAATCTTTTATATCCACCTATGACTACATCATATTTTGTGTTTTTTATAGCATGGTAATAATTCTCAACATATGTAGGATCAGTAAAATCATCACTATCTATAAACATTACGTACTTTCCTTTTGCATGTTTTATTCCATTATTTCTAGCAACTGCCGGACCACTGTTTTTTTGATTTATCAAAATTATGTTTTTATTTTTTCGATAATTTTCATTTATAATTCTAATAGTATTATCAGTCGAACCATCGTTAATCAAAATAATTTCTATATTTTTATAAGTTTGATTTAATAGACTATCAACACATCTTTTAATGTATTTTTCAACATTATACACAGGTATTATTATACTAATCATTTTTTATTTTTCCTTTCTCTAATTTTTTTTCGGTTATAGCAAAAAGAACTATATATAATATAATATCCAATAACATTGTAATTGTATATCCATAGCAAGCCCCATTAACACCTAAAGAATTTATAAAGCATATAGATATAAATAAAGAAAAAATTGAAACAACAAAACTTATAATTATTTGTTTTGATGCTATTCGCATTGCTACTAATATATTTGATAGTATGCTAACAACGCCGTACAAAGTAGCTCCTATGAGAACAACTATTAATGCCATTAAATATTTCTTCAACGAGATTCCATAAATGAATTCAAGAATAGGTATTCCTATTAAATATGCAATAAACGTTGCAAAAATTCCAAACGCTGATGTCACTAAGCATATATTCATTACATTTTTTTTTAAATTCTTATAATCTTTATGAATTAAAAAATCATTTATTTTCATCAAAAATGGATGTAATATAAATTGTGCAATAAGTACAACGACAGAGGCAGGCATAATTAAAATACCAAATATTGAACTACTTGCATCGCTCATTTTAAAATCTATTACATATCTTGGAATATTAACAATATACATTAGTAAAAATGATAACAGGAATGTTGAAAATCCTAAACTAAAAATCTTTTTTTGATTATTTAAATTTATGTTACGCAATTTTATAAAATTATTTCTAAATATTTTAAAATCATATGATAACATAATTAAAATATAATTTAGAACTAATCCTAATGTTGAATATATTAAATTTCTTGTAAAAATATTAATAGTTAAAAAAACAATCAGTCCTAATACATTTTTTAAAACTAAAGACATTCCCACCTTATATAGCTCATAATTCTTTTGAAAATATGCATATATAACTTCTGAAAATGCTTCAAGGGTTCTATAGATACACAAAATTAATATGACTAACATTTTTTTACCAGTATACCCTCTTAATAATATGAATAAAATAGAAACAACAAACATAATTACACATGTTATAACCTTATTAACTAAATAATCTTCATTCGTCGCTTTAGTATTATCAGTAATCTGATATATTCTTCCAGAGTATACACCTATAATCTGAAATAATGCTGCCGTTGAAAAGGCAAATGTAAAAATTCCCGCATCACTAACGCCATTTATTCTAGTTGCTATTATCATAAAAAATAAAGAATTAAAAGCATTAATTCCAGTGCCTATTGTATTAAATATAAAATCCTTTTTTACATTACCTTTATTTCTCATTATTTTTTACCTTTTCTTCCAAAATTGATATTTCTTGTATTAAAAGAGTTATTTTTCTTTTTTGACCTGCCGTTATAATAGTAAGAGACATTGTTAAAAATAATAATATACATATCATAATAGCAGTAATTAAATTAGACAAAGTTTTAAATCCAAATAATTCTGATATGTATTCTATTATAAAAGGAAAAACAGAGAGAACAAATATAATTAAAGATGAAAAATACCATAGTAACGAATATTTTATAGGCATTCTTCCTTTTTTTACAACAACCGTGGTTGCTAGTGTCAAAACGACTGAAAAAATAAATAAAAGTATTCTTAAAGAAACAGACATTATTTATACCTCCTTATTTTTACCATTAAAATTGAAAGACACACATTTACCATATAATAAATGTTTTTCCAAGCTTTTATTGAAGATGTTCCTCCAATTCTTTCATTCATACTAACGGGAACTTCCTTTAATTTATAACCTTTTTTTAATAATTCTGTAGTAGTAACAGGTTCAGGATATTCTAGTGGATAAGAAATCGAAAACGATTTTATTATTTCTTTATTACATGCCCTAAAACCGGAAGTAGTGTCAAAAACTTTTTTATGTGTAGATATATTTATGGCTTTAGAAATTACTCTTATTCCAATCTGCCTTGCTACAGTTGACTTGAATCTACTAGATGTTTTATCTATAAATCTTGATCCTATCGTAAAATCAGCTTTTTTATCTAATATTGGCTTAATTATATCATATACACAATTAACATCGTGTTGTCCATCGCCATCAAATTGTACAGCAATATCATAATTATTTTCATAAGCATATTTATATCCAGTTTGAACGGCTCCACCTATTCCTAAATTGTGTATTAATGTGATATGTCGGATTTTATTTTCATTCAGTATGTTCTCCGTGTTATCCGTAGAACCATCATTAATAACAATTACATCATATTTTACTTTGTTATTTTTATTAAAATTTCTTATTTCTTTATATGTACCAAGTATATTTTCCTCTTCATTATACGCCGGGATTATTAGCAATATTCTGTCCTTCATAGTTATTACCTCCACTATAACAATTATACACTAAAAAAAATGGTATATCAACATACCATTTTAAATCCAAAATCTAATAATTAATATAAATACAGTAAGTAAAAGACATATAAATGGATATATAATATAACCTTTTCTTACTTTTTCAAAAAAACTATTATTTTTAATATTATTAGAAAAGATTATAGCAATAGGAAACATCAGAGGTATGAAATATCTTCCCTGTACTCCAGAAATTGTTTGTGTTGCATTCTCCTTAACCACAACTGGTGTCCATGAAATATACATTGCCGTAAATATTCCAGCAAATGCAAAAAAACTACCAATCAAAAGAAAAACTTTTATTTTCTTATCTACTTTAATACCATTACCATCAACAAAAAATACTATTAACAAATATATATAATAGAAAAATATTATAACAATAGGTAAATAAGAATCTAATAATCCAAATACACCTATGGCTGAACATAAAAGAAATAATCTATTGTCAATTATGCTATTATATAAAACAGACATATATTTAAATGGATGATGAAGTAAATAACCTAAATTGGAAGGTGAGTTTGTAACAACAATATTTTTATTTATCAAAATATTTGGAATTTTAAATAATGTCGATATCAAAATTATTGATGCAGCAAATAATATAATGCACAAAACTTTTTTGTTTTTAAATTTGAATTTTTCTTTTGGAATAAAAAATAATAGTATGAAAATAAATGAATAAAATACTTTTAGATTAAGAAGAATAAAAGAAATTAATCCTAACATCAATATATTTTTCTTTGTAAATATATATTTTTTATCATATATAAGTTTTAACATTAAAACTATTCCCAAAATAGACATAGGAATAAGTAAATTATCATAGGTTACCATTGAAAACAAGAATAACGTCATTGGAACAAGGCATATTGCAGATATTGTTTTTTTAAATTTGGGTGAAATCTTTATAGCTTGATATATGATAAAAGTTGAAAATAGTAAAGATGCAATTCTGGCACAATAAAGCAAGAATGCTGGACCAGCCCCTGTTATATTAAATATTCTCATTAAAATTTTTCCAAACAACATTCCTAATGCAGGAACAACATAAAATACAGGAGAAGTTTCTTGAGTTGCATAACTACTAAATTCCACGTCTTTATAATTAATTTTAAGCAATTGATCATTATAAAATTCTTTATAAGAATACTTTTTATCAAAATTAGTTGAAAACTTTTCTTTTTCTTTAATATAGTTTAAATACTCCTTAGGAAAGTAATTACCTAATTTTTTATTTTGAACTTCCGGAAAAAATTTTCCCTTTGAAACACTATAAGCCTTTAAAAAATGAGAATTTTCATCCGGAGATTGAAAAGGTGGAGTGATAAATACGAATAATAAACCAAAAACAAGCGATAAAATTAAGAATATTTTTTCAGGAGCTATTTCTTTTATTTTACTCATAAAGGCTTAGTACCTCTTTTTCTATATTTTCCCATTTTCTTTCACTCACTGTCTTTATACCACCTTTTATTAATTTTTCTCTCAATTTTTCATCCATACAAATTTTTTTTATTTTACTAATTGCATCTTCAATATCACCTTGTTTATATAGCAAGCAATTTTCCCCATCCTTTAAATATTCTACGTTTCCACTATTTGGAACCACAACAGAAATTCCTCCTGTTGCCATCATTTCAAGCGGTGGATATGAGAAGCTTTCTAATAAACTTGACTTAATTAAAATATCACATTCTTCATATATTTTTCCAACCTCATCATGAGGAACTGCATGATAGAATTTATCAACATAATACCATTTTTTTGGTTTCTTTTGATAAGATAAGTAATATATTTCATACTTATTCTTATCAAGTTTATTTGTTATTTTAAAACTTTCATCAACATTTTTATAATAATCCTCACAATTACCTTCTATTAAAATTTTAATTTTTTTATTAAATTTTCTATTTTTCCTATTAAATAATGATAAATCTATTCCATTTGGAGCATATTTTACATTTCTATGATACTTACTTTTTAACCAATTTTTACACCATTTTGAAATCGTTAAATACTTTAAAGGATAAGTATCATTGTATGTCTCTTCACATTCAATTCTTTCAAATGAGCCTTCTTTATATAAATCAGTTTCATATCCTTGAACCAAATATCTTTTATCAAAACAATTAGTATACTTTTTTACATATTTTAAAGTTAACCACATCGTTGCAACCATTTCATCTACATGTTGTAAAAATTCGGTTTTTCTTACTGGCACTACATTAATATACTCGTTCTTTTCATAAATCTTATCTACTTTTTCTGTTTCCTTGTTTATGTTTATCATAGTTACATCATACCCATTATTTTTTAATATAATAGCATGCTTAGTTGCCACCATAATTCCACCGCTCACATTTGTAGAAGGGAGTACAAAAGAAATATTTTTATTTAACTTATGCATAATAAAATCTCTTAATCCTGTGCCAGTTTTAATTGTAACATGATTTTCCATAGCTTCATTATATGCTTGTAATCCTATACTTTCTCTTAACTCTTTAGAAAGAATTAACTTTTCCAACTTTTCATCCCAATCTTTTTTCGTTTTACATAATAGACCGGTTTTTCCGTCTACTATTTGAGACTTAAATGCTCCTACATCTGACGCAATAGTTGGAATCTTAACTAACGCTGCTTCAGTCCATTTGTTTTCAGACTTAGCTTCATTAAAGATTGATTGTTCAATAGGAGCAAGATTAATATCTATTGATCTTATTAACATCGGTAATTTTGTCCAATCCACAAAATGAGAAAATATAATTCTATCCTTAAATTCTAACATTTCATCTGGAACATCTAGAAGTCCAACTACTTGAAGATATAAGTTACTATGTTTTTTCATAGCTCTTATAATATTTGGCATAATAAGTTTAAAATCATTATTATGTGTTATAGAACCGCTTAAATATCCCATTATAATTTTGTCATTACTTTTACTTACTTCTACCAAAGCCTTTTTAGAATAGCCGATCATTACTTCTGATGCTACATTTCTATTAATATATACCTCTTTTAAATGCTTTTTCATTTCAGTTTGAAGTCTATCTGTTGATGCTATGCCATAATCACAAAGTTTTAAAGTTTTCCCCATTCTAATTACGCCATCGTTATATAAATTTCTCTCATCTTCTGACATAGTATCCAAAAATTTGACAGTTTTAGTATCTTTTATATCAAAAACCAAATCATCTATATCATAAAAAGTTACCTTGTTATTTTCTTTAGCAATTTTTATAAATTCTTCAATTGTAGGAGTTATAGGGCACCTATAAATTACAAAACCTCTAAAGAATCTAACCAAATCAAGTGTAACTTTATCATAATCAACTTTTGCACAACTAATTCCAGCAGATTCCAATTGTTCTATTTGATGATCAACTCTATATCTTTGTGGATGTGGAAGACTGCATCCATTAATAAAAAGTATATCTTTAAAACATTTATCGTATTTTTGATACTTTGACATAATTTTAAATTTAATAAAATTTTTCCCTTTAATTGTAAGAGATTTTAAACCATCATTCTTTAAAGTATCTATAGTTTTTCCTCCAAGTTCCTTTACTCTTGATATATTCATTGTAACACTCCTAATCTTTATAAATATATTTTCCTTTAATGCCTTTTTTATAATCCTTTAATCCCCTAATATAATTACGTATTTTTTTATATTTATTTTTTTCAAATAGTAAGACCCCTATCATATTATGTCTTTGACTAATTAATGCATAGCAATATGATGGATTATATTCTTTATACATATCAAATATATAATGATAATTTCTCATAATATAATATCTTCTTATGGCATTATGATTTGTACATAAATATAATCTTCCAAAGACATTTTTATAGAATAAATCACCCAAATTATGATCTATTTCAATTGTATTGTCTCTCATTATTTTATAACCATGAGAATTTAAGTTTAGACAATATTCTATATCTATTCCATCTATAAACATCCAATCTTTAAAACCACCTATTTTTTTCCAAATATTTAAATTCAAAATATTGCCGGATGTCATAACATCATTTGGATAATCAAAATCGATAGTTGGTTTTTTATCTATCAATTTAGTATTATGCCATGGAGTCACTATACCAATCTTTGACATATTGTGAGTTAATATGTCTTCTTTCAATCTATTAATTACTCCTGGTTTAAATGTTGTATCTTGATCCATAGTTAAAAGCCAATCATATCCATCTTTTATAGCATATTTTGCGCCCATATTTAAGGCTGTGGCAACGCCAACATTTTCATTTTTAAATTTATATTTTATTTTTTTATTTTTTGGTATTCTTTTTTTGTTATCTTCACCTTCGGTGTTATCTATCACATATAAAATATCTATGTCATCTATATATGTATTTATATTTGATATATCTTTATCCGTCGGATTATATAAAGTTACAATACCTGCTATTTTTAGTTCTTTTTTTTTCATTATAATTCCTCTGCAAAGCCTTTCTTAAGTTTTTTAAATATTGCCAAACCAACAAATAATAAAGCTATGCTAAATAGTGCTACGAAGAATAACATTTTAAAATTTGGAAATGTTTGATAATAAAAGACAGCCCTATAACTTTCTATAATTGTTGTCATTGGGTTTAAATTAAGAATCCATCTAAATTTTTCTGGAAATAATGTAGATGAATATAAAATAGGAGTTGCGTAAAATAACATCATAACCAAAAAATTAATAATGTATTCAGCATCCCTTACATAAACATTTATTGCACTAGTTATAAATATAATTCCTTGTAACAAAATATATTGAATTAAAACTATAAGTGGCAAAAATATAATGTACCAAGATACCCCAAGGCCACTAAATATTAAAAAAATTAGTATTATCAAACAAGATATCAAATAGTTAATCAACCCACTAGTATTTACAGAAATCGGTAATATTTCTCTAGGAAAATATACCTTTTTAATTATTCCACCATTAGCTATCATTGTTGATGTTCCTTGTGCGATAACCGTTGTAAACCAAGTCCAAGGCAAAATGGCAATTACTATAAATGTTACATAATGTGGCTGTGTTGATTTCAAAATTATAGGAAAAACTATTGCATATACCAAAGTCATTAAAAGAGGATTGACGAAAGACCATAAAACTCCAAGAAATGAACCCTTATATTTTCCTCTTATCTCTTTTTTTACATTACTTTTTAATAATTGTCTATAACTATATAGTTCTTTTATCATACTTAGCATTTTAAGCACACTCCTTTAAGTACTCTTTAATAACTTTACTAGTCTTATCATCCATTTTAACTTCACCATTATATATCCAAACTGCTCTATCACATAATTTTTCGACAGCTGGTAAGCTATGTGATACTATAACTATTGTTTTATCGCTTTTTTTAAGTTCTTCAAGCTTTGCAAAACATTTATCTTGGAAATGTTGATCTCCTACAGCAAGTATTTCGTCTATTAACAAAATTTCTGCGTCAACATTTATAGCAACAGCAAAGGCAAGTCTCATATACATACCCGATGAATAAGTTCTAACAGGATTATCAATAAATTCACCCAATTCAGAGAATTTAATAATATCCTCTACTCTATCATCAATTTCTTTTGCGGTTAATCCAAAAATCGAGGCATTAAAATAAATATTTTCGCGTCCCGTGAAATCAGGATGAAATCCAGCTCCTAACTCTAGTAATGATGTTAATTTGCCATGCGTTATTATTCTTCCTTTTGTAGGATAAATAATTTTAGTCATCAATTTTAACAACGTTGACTTACCACTTCCATTTGTCCCTATCAAGGCTACAGTTTCTCCCTTTTTTATATCTAAATTTATATTTTTTAAAACATGTCTTACTTCACTTTTATTATTCTTCCAAAAAACTATTTTTTCTTTTAAAGTGTTCGGTTTATCATAATATACCTTAAAGTCCTTAGACATATCTTTTACTTCTATTGCATTATTTGACATCTATATTCAACTCCTTATGCAATTATAATTATAACAAATATTCAAAAAGAAAAAAAGTAATATTACTTTTTTCTTCCAATTCTTTTTATAAATCTTAGTCTTTCCAAAAATTTCCAACCACTACTATTTATAATATTACTTAATTCCTTATCTATTTTTCTATATGATTATCTTGTATTTTTAAAATATTTTCTAATTCATTTTTCTTATAAGTATATGTTTTTTCTTTTGTATAGAAAATATAATTAATAAATTCTTTTATTTCTTTGTAATTAAATTTTAAACTTTATTTAATAAATATTTTAGATTTTTTCAAAAACATCTTCCATATTATTAAATTATTAATGGTATTAGAAAAATCATATTTACTCAAATTTTTTCAAATATAAATTTATCATTTTTTAATTGTATTTTACCATAGAATTTGTAACATTTGCATAAACAACTACATAAGCATCTATATTTTTAGTCATATTTCTATAAACTTCAGATATTGGAACAATTAAATGAGCATAATATTCATCCTGCTTAATCATTTTATAATCTAATTTTTAATATATATAATATATTATTAACGTCAGAATTGATATAAATTACTTCTATTAAGTTTTTGTTTTTAAGTTATTGATTTTTAGTTTTTAATTAATATCCACAAACTTTTTTGTGTCTTTATTTTTCGTTGTTTGTAAACTATCTCCAACCACAACAAGGACACATACTTTTATTTTCTGCCTCCATATTTCTTGATCATTATTTTTGAAAATAATTTTATTAATTGTTTAGATAGATAATTACATTTTGCATAATTATTTAAGTAATACATTTGACTTTTCTTTAAAATTCTATATTTTCCTAGTCCATTATAAGATTTATTAATTGACACAGAATGATTATGAATCACATTACATTTATTCAGTATAATTATATCATAATTTAAATTTTTAATTTTATTACATATTACGTTTTCTTCGTAATATAAAAATATATTTTCATCAAAATAATTTATTTTTTTAAATACATCTGATTTAATCATAAAGAAACATCCAGAAACAACATCAACGCTAGATTTATTTTTTTTATAATGAGAAGAAGGATATCCAATTATCCTATTTCTAAATTTTCTGCCTAGTACAGGTACTGAAAGAAGCATTTCTTTATATCCATTAGAAGCTTTCCATCCCCTATTTAAAGTACCATGTTCTTTTATAACAGGTGATACTATAGCAACATTTGAATTATTACTCAAATACTCCGACATTTGTTTTATTGTATCATCCTTAACTTCTATATCAGGATTTGATATTATAATATTACATTTTTTATACTTTTTAATAGCGAATTTTATTCCAATATTATTTCCATATCCATACCCGCCATTCTTACTTGCCTTTAAAACAATTATTTTTTTGTTTTCTATTTTCTTTAATTTTTCATATGAGTCATCTGATGAATTATTATCCACAACTATTATACAATCTAAACTTTTATAGTTCTTTATTGTTTTTAAGTAGTTTATTGTTGTTTTATAATCATTATAATTCAAAATTACCATTATGTTTTTCATTATGTTACCTTTAATATTTAAACCTCTCCTAATATAATTATAATATATTTTATAAAAAATTAAAAGGAGGCATCTTTTTCTTTTATTATGAAATAAATATAACATTCATTAATACTAATTTTACATTTTGACTACTAAAAAACACCAACAATTGGTGTTTTATGTACATATTATTCGTCTTTATCATAAGAAAGAAGTCTTATCATATCTTCCTTATCAAGTTTTGATACTAGTGATGAATCATCTTTTCCTTCAATTAAATTATCACTTAACATTTTCTTTTTATCTTGAAGTCCTATTATTCTTTCTTCTATAGTACCTTTTGTTATCATTTTAATTACGGTAACCTTATTTTTTGACCTATTCTATGAGCTCTATCTGTTGCTTGATTTTCTACTTGAGGATTCCACCAAACATCAAGGTGAATTACAATATCTGCAGAAGTTAAATTAAGTCCTGTACCACCTGATTTTAATGTTATTAGAAAACAACTAGTATCATCACTATTAAATTTATCAACAAGTTCCATTCTTTTTTTACTATAATCAATATCAAAATTACAGTTTCTTAAAAGTTCTATAGTTTCATTTTATTTTTCATCATCTCTCAGTATTTTAGTATTTTGGGAAAAATAATTAATTATGGTACCATCATAATCCATTTTTAAGTCACAAGTAATTACGTCTTTTTTAAAAGCAAAGTAAAATGATATATCCGTTATACGTTCATCTATTGTAACATTTTTCTTAATGTCTTTTAAAAGGCCTGATACTAAATATTTTACTGAATCATTTTTTATATATAAACTATCTATTTCGTTTTCTTTCATCTTTTTTAATAAATTAGAATATTCTTTAGGAAGTACGCATAAATAACCATCATATATAGCAAACTTATAATCTTCTCCTAAAAAGTCATAAGTTCTTATATTATCTAATTTAAGTTCATAATGGTCGTTATTTAAAGTTATCTTCATATCACTAGGTGCTTCATATTTAACACCTTTTACATATCCATGTTTTACTATGAAAAATTCTTTATTCTCTAATAATTTAAACAAATAGAGCAATTCTCTATCATTTAAATCCATAAATTTAGTTCTTTGATAATTACTATATCCATAATAAGTATAACTAAAACCAATTATATATCTTACTAGTTCTTCATCTTCTTTACTAAAATAATGCTTTTTAGAATCATATGTAAAGTTTATTCCAAAATTATATGTCCCGCCTTCTAAATAAGCCTTTTTAAACCAAGAAAGTTTGTTTTCAGTATTTAATAAGTAATACTTACTAGTTCATATTTTAGGCCTTAATGTAAATGTATTATCATTTATATCTAATTCAATTTTTATGTGAACCTGCTCCTTTGAGTTATCTTTTATATAATCTTTTAAAATATTGCTAGATAATTCAAATTTATTTTTTGGTTCTTCAAACAATTCATTTTGATATTTTAACATACGTGCTGCGATATGCTTACAAGTATGCCTTTTTTGATATTGCAGGCAACTGCAATATCTTCTTACAACTTCATTTTTTTAACTATGATAACTACATCATAGTAATTATTATAACTTTCAGATTCTACATCAAATCTAAAATATTTAGATTTATCTTGCATCACTCCGTCATCTATTTTTCTTAAGTAGTTTTTATTGTAATGAAGTCCTTTATTATATGAATCATATCCTAATTCATCTGTTACTATTTCTACTATGTTTTTCATAAAAAGATTACCTCTTATACAAGCGTATATTATCATAAAAACATTTGTTTGTAAATAAAAAAATGATAACTATATTACTATAGCTATCATATTATTAGAGCCCTTATTAACTACCTTGGTTAATGTTGTTTGAAGCTTATGTCTTATGTTATCTGGCATAAGTGATAACTTACCTCTTATACCTTCTTGAACTATATTATCTAAGCTTCTACCAAACATTTCACTTTTCCATACGCTATCAGGATCTGCTTCATAATCTTTCATTAAGTTATCGATTAATTCCTTACTTTGAGTTTCAGATCCTATTATAGGTTCAAACGTTGATTCTACATCAACCCTTATCATATGAATAGATGGCGCTACTGCCTTTAATTTAACACCGTATCTAGTTCCCTGTTTTATTATTTCTGGAGTTGCAAGTTTCATGTCTTTAATCGTTGGAAATGATGTTCCATAACCAGTTTGTTTAACCATTTTAATAGCTTCTTTTACTTGTGAAAATTCCTCTCTTGTTTCATTAAGTTCTGTAAACAAACTAATTAATTTAGCCTTAGAATCTATTTCAGTTCCAATTATTTCGTTTAAAACCTCGTTATATAATCCGTCCGGTGCCTCAAGACTTATCGTTATTTCACCTTCTGCAGTATTAACCGAAGATAAATAGGCCTTACTAATTACATCACATCCATTAAAGTGTTCTATTATTGTATCAACATCTCTTACCTTATCAACTTCAGTTACACTTTCTTTAATTCTTTCGATATATTCTTTTTTAACAGGATGTTTATAAGATAAACAAGCTATCCAATCTGGTATATTAACATTTACACCTAATACAGGAAATTCAAATAAAGCTTCTTTTAATATGTTATATATTTCCTTTTCTCCCATAGCCTCAACACTGACCGGTAAAACAGGAACTTTATATTCATCTCTTAAACTTTCTGCTAACTTTTCAGTATCAGGATGCGTTGGATGAGCAGAGTTTAAAACTACTATGAAAGGTTTTCCTATTTCTTTTAGTTCATCTATAACCTGTTTTTCAGCAGGCACATAATCTTCTCTTTTTATTTCACCAAAACTACCATCGGTTGTAACTACTATACCAATTGTAGAATGGTCTCTAATAACCTTTTCAGTGCCTATTTCTGCTGCTTCAACAAAAGGTATTTCTTCATCATACCAAGGAGTTCTAACCATACGGGGTCCATTATCATCTTCGTATCCTTTAGCGGCATCAATAACATATCCAACACAGTCAATTAACCTTATGTTTGCGGTAAAATCATCTATTTGAATAGTTGCGGCATTAGAAGGAACAAACTTAGGTTCTATCGTCATGATTGTTTTTCCTTGCGCTGTTTGAGGTATTTCATCTAAACACCTTTTTCTTTCGTATTCATCTTTAATATTTGGAACAACTAAGTTTTCTATACATTTTTTTATAAAAGTAGACTTACCCGTTCTAACCGCTCCTACTACACCTAGATATATGTCGCCACCTGTTCTTTTTGATATATCTTTTATGATATCGTATTTTTCCATATAATCCCTACTTTCTTTTCAATCTCATTAAATATTATGTAAGATATATGTAAATATGAAAAAAAGAAGAAATAAATCTTCTTAATCTATCATACTTTCTAAATTATTAGGTATTTGATCACCAACTACCGCTTTAACTATTTTATCTGATTGTTCTTTACTAACGTTTTTACCAGTTAATTTAGCAAGTTCATCTATTACTCCTCTAATTGTAGACTCATCTTTTAAATTACCACCTTTTAATCTGTCAGCTAAATCTAAAATTGTTTGTTTACTTACGTTGGTCTTTTTTTCCACCTTGTTTAAAAAACTGTCGGTTATTCCCATACATTATCACTCCTAGAATAATATATGCTTAATTTTTTTGAAGTGTTAATTAAATTTATACTAATTCATATTCTCTTTCATAAATATTTTCATTAGTTACGTATTTAAATAAATAACCATTTTTCTTTTTGCATACGATAATACCAATGGTAGGACTTTGATTAATCGTTCTTAAATTTTTATCTATAA